>SDBV01000774.1_pt1 | contig 46483 bp, 37 predicted proteins | sample 2277081 | NCBI WGS metagenome assembly SDBV01 (sample SAMN10402039, study PRJNA504765) | marine sediment metagenome | isolation source: marine sediment core GS10_PC15, 223 cmbsf | place: Arctic Ocean: Southern Knipovich Ridge | collected 2010
GCGGGCGTAATTCAGCGGTAGAATGTCGGCTTCCCAAGCCGAATGTCGTGGGTTCGAATCCCATCGCCCGCTTTTTTGCGTTTACTTAAAAGATAGCTCGCCGAAAACTCATTTCTCAGCCATATACGGATATCGGAAGTCCTTAGGCGGCAGGAATGTTTCCTTTATAGCCCTTGGCGAGACCCACCTTTCGAGGTTCAGCCAACTGCCAGCCTTGTCGTTCGTTCCCGAAGCCCTTGTACCGCCGAACGGTTGCTGCCCTACAACAGCACCGGTTGGTTTGTCATTGACGTAGAAATTGCCTGCTGCATGTCGCAGTGTGTTCATGGCCTTAACAATTGCTCCCCGGTCCAGGGCAAAAATAGAACCTGTCAATGCATACGGTGACGTCTGGTCACAAATATCCAAAGTATGTTCATATTCAGCCTCGGGGTAAACGAATATTGTCATGACTGGTCCGAATATCTCTTCGACCATCAGCTTTGACTTGGGGTCTTTGCTGACGACAACTGTGGGCTCGATGAAATATCCGGTCGAGTCATCGGACCCGCCGCCACACAGGATTTCCATGTCCGGAGAGCTTTTGGCGAATTCAATGTAGTCGGTGATAGTCTGGTATGATTTTTTGTCTATGATCGCGCCCATGAAATTGGTGAAGTCGCAGATATCACCCATTTTAATTTCGGCGATTTGTTCGAGCAGTAGTTTCTTGAAATCGGGCCAGAACGTATCCGGTACGTACATTCTCGATGCTGCGGAGCATTTCTGGCCTTGATACTCAAAAGCACCTCTTACCGTTGCCGTTACCGTTACCTCGAGGTCTGCGCTTGCGTGAACGAAGATAAAGTCCTTGCCTCCAGTCTCGCCTACTATTCGCGGATAGGAAACATACTTGCGAATATCTGCGCCAAGAGCCAACCATATTGTTGAAAAGACATAAGTGCTGCCGGTAAAGTGGACACCACCTAATCTAACATCATCGAGAGCTGGCGGCGCGACGACCGGTCCGGGTCCGGGGACCATGTTTATTACTCCCGAAGGCAGACCGGCCTCTTCGAGTACTTTCATAAGAAAGTACGCAGGCAGAACAGCGGCCGAGGCGGGCTTCCATACAACCGTGTTGCCCATCAGCGCAGGAGCTGTCGGCAGGTTACCTGCAATGGAAGTGAAATTGAAAGGTGTTATTGCCATGACGAATCCGTCCAGAGGTCTGTGTTCCATATAGTTCAGCACGCCTGCGGTTGACATCGGCTGGTCACCGTAAACTTCCTCCATGAAGTGCGGATTAAATCGCCAGAAGTCTATCAATTCACAGGCTGCGTCAACTTCTGCCTGATGCGGTGTCTTGCTCGTGTTCAGCATCGTCGCAGCGTTGAGAGTCTGCCTATATTTTCCGGCAAGCAGTTCTGCGGCCTTGAGAAATACGATTGCACGAGCATCCCACGGCATCACTGCCCAATCTTTCTTGGCTTTTTCAGCGGCATCAATTGCCTTTGTCATGTAAGCTGCGTCGCCCTGGTGATAATGCCCCAGAATGTGATGGTGGTCATGGGGACATATGATATCTGCGGTATTGCCGTTGCGTACTTCCTCGCCTCCAATAATCATTGGGACGTCAACTTTCTGCGCCAACATCTCCTGCAACTTGGCCTTTAGTTCCTTCTTTTCGGAACTACCGGGGGTGTATTGCAGGCAAGGTTCATTCTTGGGTTGGGGGATTTGAAAAATGCCGTTAAACATTACTTTCTCCTAAAAGCAGGACCCTCTAAAGTGGCTGAAAAACCGGATTATGCCAGAAGTCGGGCGGTTAGTCAATGGTGTTTACTGAAGCTCGTGGGCGATTAATTATGTCTATTTAAGTGCCTGAACTCTGCCCGGGTCGGTTATGTCGATATTAATCACTGCTCGACGGTTGAGGTCATATACGATATTGTCGACAATGGCTCCGTTCAGGTAGCATCGATGAAAATCACTACCGTATGCTTTAACAAGGGAAGTACTGGCGTCATAAAACATTTCGTTGGCAATAAACTGATTATCAGCATCCTCGTATGTTATCCCTTCGAATGCCTTTAATGAGGAAATTTCGTTTGTGCCGCCGTCGCTCGAGGCCAATTGAATCTCAAATGCACCTGCGGAAGCCTTAATTTGCTGCTTGTTCTGACCATCAACAACCGGAAAATAATCAGCGAGCATGTTGGTTTGGCTGTTTCTGGCGATAATTCGATTTGCTTCAAGGTCGAAATCCAGGGTCGTAAAATCCCTGAGAAATGCGTAACAACGCCTGGTTATACTTAATCCGCTGGTACTTGCCTTAGGTTCTTCGATATTGGAGTTGTCGATTGTAATAACACCAGGTCCGATGGCAGTAAATAGTTTCCCGGCAGTGTCGTAGATAAACCGTTTACATTTGATTTTGTTAAATCCAGCAAGCCGGTCAGAAACAGTTTTGACACTTGATATCTGAACGATTCCACCATCGGCAGTGAACCTGTCTATACCCAGTGCTGAAGCTGCAGAATCCGGTTGTTGCTGTCGGGACAGGTCAAGAGTTATCCTTGGGGCCGAAAGTGTGTACTTATTTTGTGAATCCAGCTTGCTTCTTACCATAGTGCAGATGCAATCGCCTTCGAATGTTAGCTTGTTCTGAGCGGGAAGAAAGGTCGTATTCTGTTTGGCATTAATCTGCACGGGCACAGCGGCGCCAAGAGTCTGGGTCGGCATAAAATCATTTGCGTAAAAAGTGAAAACGCATGGCCCATCGGCGACTATGCTTTCACTTATGGCTGCATATTTAATCCTTGAAGCGGTAAATCTCGCCAGCTCTGTGACACTGTTAATTGGTGTTACTACTATAACGGCATTATCACCGGCGGTCAGGTAATCGATGCCGGATGAGCCGAAAACTCCGCCTGTAGAAGATGCTATATCTACAGCGACCTCCGGTGCACTGAGCGTATATTTTCGGGCGGTCAGGGTATCATGCATAACCACTGTAACTCCACCTTCGGCGAGGATGTGATGTAAGTAGGCAGGCTCGTCGCTGCCGGACTGTTCTGCTGTCAGGGTGGCAGTGATTTTTGGAGCTGTCAAAGTATACTTGCGAGGTTTCGCGCGGTCGTCATGTGAATAGATGAAGACACAATTGCCTTCAAAAACCACACGCCTTGAATCGGGCAAAAAGGTTAGTTTGTCCTTTGCGCTTATTGTTACAGTGACGTCGTTACCGTCTTTGGCACGGTCTTTTGTATGATAAATCACTTTCACAGGGCCGGTAGCAACAGCCTGTCTGTTTGCTGCGTCGTAATTTACTGTTTTGGCCCTGAGGGAGTTGATGTCGGCGGCTTCGGCAACATAAGTCGGCTGTGGTTCGGTGGTCGCCAACATACTCGGCACAGATGAGAGCAGACCTGGTTGGCCAGAAGGGCTGTTCATCGGACGGACCACAAGACCTTCATCGCAGGTGACAACTACATCGAACAAATTCCCTGCCGATTCCTGAGGCATGGCGTTTGGTTCGGAAGTGCCGTCTTTAGAAGTGTCTTTAACGGTGTCTTTTTTGCGAAATATATTTTGTATAGTAAGCTTCTCATCCGCGAAGAGGGCTTGGCCAGCCGAGCGGACACCAACATTTGCCTTAAATACAGCCTGGTATCTATCCAGAGTGGAGTTATCCTGCTCCGTATGGCTTGCTGATAAGGCAGCAGGGCGGTCGTCGCGCGGCTGACTGAAGCTTGAGCCGCGAACCCTGTTTAAACACAAGCTCTCAAGGTCGATAATTCTGAACAGTTCTAATCTGTCATCGGCGTAGTTGTAAACGATCTCTAATCCTCTGCCGAGCAACTGCATGTCTTTGGCCAATATTTTTACGGGCCCGGCTGTAAGAAACAATGAACGGTCGCTGATAAAGACAATGTCATTGAGATATATGTCAACCTGTCCCAGTTCGGTTTGATTTTTAGGTATAATGCTTACAACGACATTGTTCCTCAGCGTAGCTTCTTTTATATCGGCGGTTCCGGCCAGGTTATCGGCGATGACCACACCTTCCAGTGCCGTGACTCTGCATTCAAAGTCTTGCTGGTACAAATTAAGAAAAGGTTCTGTGATTTCCCACTGGTCGTGAGTTTTGTGAAGAAGCTTTTCGAATCCGAATTCGCGACTGACATGGTTGTCGGCGTTGAAATTTACAAATCTGGCCTTTTGGACGGTGCCAATTCCCATGGCCCCGACTTTTCCCACCTCGTTTGCATCTGCTGCTATTTGCGACTGGGTTGGGGGAGGTGTCGTCATTGTGATGTGGGACTTTCCGCCGAGGTATGTAAAGATGAGGTATACTGCCAGGACAACCTGCAGTGCAAAAAGCCCAACATATACTCTTCGCCAGTTTAAACGCATAGTTTTAATACAGTAACTCTCTGAACTCTGTATTTTCCTTCGTCCCCATCCGCCGGTTTCAGTCAAGCCGAATACCCTTTTGCTCAAGCCAACTCTTCAGGTCGCCCATCTCATTGTTGAAAATTTCGTTATCATAATCTTCTTCAAGTTTTTGAATGTTACTGGCGAGTTCAGGCTGTTGTTCTACGAGACTGCTGAGCCTTTTTTCAAACTCATCACTGCCGGCCTGCAAATCTTCAAGGTCAATCTGTATATCGAGGATGCCCGCCAGTCTTCTGACCAAAGAGCCGATGCACATAGCGTTGTGTCCCTGAACATAGGCTGGAACCGTAGAGACGAGGTTTACCATTTCAACATTTTTCGCCGCGGCAATGGTCGTCATGTACGTTATAATGCTTGCCGGGCCCTCATACTGCGAGAATTTGACGCCGTAGTGGACGAGAGTTTCTTTGAGGGCAGGTACGGAGACAGAACAGAACAGTCGAGGCTCGCGTGTATGCGGCACCAGGCCGGCTACACTGCCGACAAAGTATATTCTTGTGACGTCGAACTGACTGCACAGGTCAAATATGGCAGCGGCAAAAGAATCCCAGTTAATATTAGGCTCGACCCCTGAAAATAGCAGCAGATTATGTTCGCGGCAGCAGTAAAAGAGATTCGAAGGAAATTCATAAGCGGCCACAACACCGTCTTCGATTCTGCAGTGCGGCCTGAATAATGAAGCAATTTCCATAGAGCCGGGGAAATTGTAGAGGTAAAAATCAGAAGGCTTTATTTCGGCAATTTGTTCTGCATCGAGCTTACTAACAAAATGCTTGATCGTGCCGGTAGAGACCTCGCCGCCGTCCATCCAGCCGGACAATCCCATCAATAGCGTCGGACTTTTCAGCACCGGCTTATCATGAATAATCAATACATCATTGTTCATCTGTAACCCCAAAGCCTAACGTATCATAAGACTGTTTTATCAATTCAGAGCTTTATAATCCAGCCTAAAATGGATACGCCCGTCTGGGCCGGTTGGTTTGGCATTAAACTTTGAGGGCGTTATGCCCGGATGATATCAGCGATTTTCATCAGGCGGGAGGTATTGTCGCGTTCGGCTTCGGAGAGCTTGTTGAAGATGAACTTAATAGTATCCTTCATTTCAGGAATTACGACATGCTCGAGAACATTTACCCTTCGGCGGGTCATCTGTAATTCGACCGCCAAAAGCCGGGCTTGCTTTTCTTTCTCAGCCAGTTCAATAAGATTGCCAAATGCCTGTTCCAGGGCAAGCAGAGCCACATCAAGTTCTCCGGAAGTCGTCGCAAAACCATAGCAAAAAATCTCGCCGGACATTTCTTTGATAAGGTGCGGGACCTTGATATTCATTATGTTGGATAATTCTATGGTAAGGCTGAATTTCTTTGTCGGGATTTCAAGTGCCGCCTTGGTGTCTTCCGGTTCCATAGTCGCCCGAGCCAGCATGAACCGCCGGCAGGTTTCGAGCAGTTGCTTTTCCACCTGCTTACGTAAAGGTTGAATGTCTTTTGCTATAAGCATTAGCTGTCGCGAAATCTCGTCACGTTTTTCGCTAAGCAGACGATGGCCCCGCGCTGCAAGGGCTAATCGCCTTCGCAGATGCAGCAACTCCATTCTTGTCGGATTTACCTGAAGCATGTCTCGTATCTCGTTACACGGCCCTTGTTAAAGTTTTTTAATAAGGTTGATTAGCATACGAATCTCATGATTTATGTCTTCAGTTAATTGCGCCAGTTTTTTCTCGGCGAGGTACTTTCTCCAAACTTTAAGGTCTTTGTAATCTTTTACTTTCATTTGCTTTTGTATTTAAACGAGTTACGAGGACCGAGCGACGAGTCACGAATTAACTTTTTCGCGGAAGCGGGGCATATACTTTTCAATCAGTTTCACATCGATACGTTTTAGCTCGACGTTCTCGAACATGCTCAGCAGTTCCCAGCCCAAATCAAGCGTCTGTTCAATAGTTCGGTTTTCATAGTAACCCTGCGAGACGTATCGGGCCTCGAACTTATCGGCGAAAGTCATGAACTTCCTGTCCTCGTCGGAAAGGGCATCTTCACCCATAATCGTCGCCAGTTCCTGGGCTTCCTTGCCGCGGGCATAAGCCGCATAAAGCTGGTTGTATAAATCCGCATGGTCTTCGCGGGTTTTTCCCTCGCCGATTCCCTTGTCTTTAAGACGCGAGAGGCTTGGCAGGGAATCAACCGGCGGAGCTATCCCTTTGCGATGCAGCGACCGCGACAGAATAATCTGTCCCTCGGTTATATAACCGGTCAGGTCAGGCACCGGATGCGTCTTGTCGTCTTCAGGCATGGTCAAAACCGGGACCATCGTGATAGAGCCTTTCTTTCCTTTGATTCTGCCTGCCCGTTCATAAACAGTAGCAAGGTCGGTATAGAGATAACCGGGATAACCCCGTCTGCCCGGCACTTCCTTTCGCGCTGCGCTGATTTCACGAAGTGCTTCGCAGTAGTTGGTCATGTCGTTCAGGATAACCAGAACGTGCATGTCCTGCTCGAATGCCAGGTATTCAGCGGCAGTCAAAGCAAATCTCGGCGTGGCTATTCGCTCGATAGCGGGGTCATTCGCGAGATTAATGAACATAACCGCTCGTTCAATTGCACCTGTTTCAGTCAGGTCGTTGATAAAGAACTGAGCAGCCTCGAATGTAATACCCATCGCTGCAAAAACCACGGCAAACTGCTCACCTTTGCCGCGGACTGTTGCCTGGCGGGCGAGTTGGGCGGTCATATTATCGTGGGGCAGGCCGGCGCCGGAAAAGATGGGCAGCTTCTGGCCTCGCACTAATGGATTCAGCCCGTCGATTGTCGAGATGCCGGTCTGGATAAATTCATTCGGATAATCACGCGCCGACGGGTTAATCGGAGCGCCGTTAATATCCAGAGACTGTTCCGGAATGATGGCAGGCCCCTCATCCTTTGGCTCGCCCAGGCCGCTGAAGACACGACCGAGAATCTCAGGCGAAACATTGAAAGTCAGCGGTTTACCGAGGAACCGAACGGTACTTTTGTCGACGTCGATTCCTCTGGTGCCCTCGAAGACCTGGACCAGCACCTTGTCCTTTTCGACCTGCAGGATTTGCCCGTGCCGTATCGAACCGTCACTAAGCTCAATATCGACAATATGGCCGAATCTTGCATCATCGACCTTTTCGACCAGCATCAGCGGGCCATAGATATTCGTCACTGTCTGGTATTCTTTCAGCATCGTCCTATACCTTAACGGGTTGAAGTTCCTTTATCTGCTTTTCGATTGTGTTTCTTATTTCTGCGATTTTTGCCATTTCTTTCTGTGGTATATATTTGGCACGTGCGATTTCCTCTCGCACCGGCAGCTTGAATATATCTGCGGTATCCACGCCGGCCTCTATTGCTTCGAAGGAAATTTTATGAAAATGCAGCACTGTTTTCAGTATCTCATATTGCTTTTCGAGGGTGGTAAAGGTATCAACCTCGTGAAAGGCATTCTGGTGCAAGAAGTCTTCGCGAATGGACCGTGATGTTTCAAGTGACAGCCTGTCCTTTGGTGACAGTGACTCGGCGCCGACCAGCCTTACGATTTCCAGCAGGTTCGCTTCCTGTTCCAGAAGGTTCATTGCCTGTCGAATCATCTCGTCCATTTCGCGGCCCTGCTCTTTATCCTCGAAGCTGTCTTTGAGATACTCTTTATAGAACGAGTAGCTGGTCAGCCAGTCGATAGCCGGAAAGTGCCTTTGATATGCAAGTTTTGCCATCAGCGACCAGAAGACCTTGACAACATGCAGCGTCGCCTGCACGACCGAATCGCTAAGGTCGCCTCCGGGAGGACTGACCGCACCGATAATCGAAAGGGCACCTTCACGTTCGGGTGCGCCCTGGCACTGAACGCGACCCGCTCTTTCGTAGAACGACGCGATTCGAGCACCGAGATAAGCAGGGTAGCCTTCCTCAGCGGGCATTTCTTCAAGGCGCGTCGAGATTTCTCGCATCGCTTCGGCCCACCGGCTGGTGCTGTCGGCCATCAGCGCAACCGTATAACCCATGTCGCGGAAGTACTCGGCGATTGTTATACCGGTATAGACCGACGCTTCACGCGCTGCTACCGGCATGTTTGAAGTATTGGCGATGAGTACAGAGCGCCTCATCAGAGGCTCGCCGCTTCGCGGATCCTTCAACTTAGGGAATTCAGTTAGTACATCGGTCATCTCGTTACCACGCTCACCGCAGCCGACGTAGATGACGATCTCAGCATCGACCCACTTTGCCAGCTGGTGCTGGACAACTGTTTTGCCTGTTCCGAACGGGCCGGGCACGCATGCCGTTCCGCCTTTTGCGATTGGGAAGAACGTGTCGATGACTCTCTGGCCGGTAGTAAGTATTCGATTAGGAGCCAGCCTTTTAATGACTGTCCTTGGATTACGCACAGGCCATTTCTGCATCAGTTGTAGGTTTGTTTGGTTACCGTCTTTACCTTTGACCGAGCCGATATTATCTGTAACGGTGTAATCACTTTCTTTCAGGTTGTTGACGGTTCCTTCCACGCCGTCTGGCACCATTATTTTATGGACGACGAGCGAGCTTTCATTGACCTCACCGATAATATCTCCCGGTGTTACATTGGCGCCGTTTTCTACGGTCGGCTTAAAGTGCCATTTCTTCTCTCTATCCAGACCGGGCACGGTGACACCGCGGCTCATAAAAGCGCCCTCAGCATCATAAAGCGCGTTGAGCGGTCGCTGGATGCCGTCATAGACGCTCTCAATCAGACCCGGTCCCAGTTCTACGCTCAGCGGGGCCTGGGTGTCTACAACAGGTTCGCCCGGCCCGATACCAACTGTCTCTTCATAAACCTGAATAGACGCAAGGTCCCCGTGAAGCTCTACTATCTCACCGATTAAGTTGAACTTGCCCACTCGCACGACGTCGTACATTCGCGAGCCGGTCATTCCTTCGGCGACCACAACGGGACCCGCCACTTTTACTGTTCGTCCTTCTTTTACCTCTGCCATCGCTTGAAACCTCTATTACGAAAGCTAATTATTTTGCAGAACATTAATACCCATCGCCATTTTCAATACCTGTCCCAGGCTTTGTGTGGCGAAACCCTCGGATTCGGTAGTGAACGGCACCACTACCACGCATGGCAATGTTTTTTTTCGTACCGCACTGAAAACCTCCTCGGCTTGCGGGGCGATGTTCTCCGCCACAACCACAAGGGCATATTTTTCTTCCAATATTTTTTTCGCGCCGTCGATTACTGTTTGTCGTTCGTCAGTTACGTCGAACGTATCGACACCAAGCGCCGAAAACGGCATCACAAAGTCAGGGCTGCCCAATACTGCAATCTTGTTTTCCATTATTCTCCTAAGCGGTCCAGAAGCAGCCGTGTGTTAAGATTATTCTTTTTGCCTGTAAGTATCAGTCTTATCGTTCTAATCTCGCCTTCCTTCATCATTAGATATGCAATCACCGGTTGCGGTCCTGCCGTTATCTGTTGAGCCTGCTTCAGGAATCCAGAGAGATACTTGTCGGCGTTTGCTTCGAGTTTAAGGAACGATTTATTGGTTGCCAGATAACTCGTGCCGGAATCAACCATCTCGTAGTAGGGGGTTGCAAAAAACAAGGGCGCAATTGCCTCATACCCGACATCGAGGCCGTGCTTTAAACGGTTAATCTCAAGATAACCGCCATCAACGAAAACATCTCGTAATTCCGACTCGGTGAACTTCAACCGCAGCATCGTTTTGATATTCAGGATATCAACCTGCAATCTGAAAAGGGATTCGAGAAATTCGTTCTGGAGTTCGTGAGCCATCGCAATTTTGTATTGTGCCTGTGACGCATCGAGGGCAAAGTCAATTTCTCTGACGTTTTTGTTCTGGTAATAGGCCAGCACCGCCTCTTCTATCGCTTCCTGCGTGTGCATCGGCAGGGGGGCATAGTTTTCCTGTTCGAAGATTTGTTCGAATTCTTCGGCAGGTATGCTGCCATTGTCACTGTAGTCAACACCAATGGGCTTGCCCGTCAACTGTCTTCGCAAGGCTAACCGCAGATTAGCAAAATCATCCCTTTCTTTCAGCAATTCAATCAGCGGTTCATCGAGCATCAAACCCTCGAAGAGCCGCCTGACATCTGAGCGCCTCTGAAGCAGCATTTTTTCGACTTCGCTGAAATCTCTTGAGCCGGCGGGCATCGCGTAGTCAGTGGAACTTAGCAGGTCAATGGCCCCGACGAAATCAGCAGCGTTAGCCATATCAAGAAGCGTAGGCCTGTTAAGCAATTGCGTCTCGAGCGCACGGACCCGTGCCGTCGCAAAGGCATACCGCCAGTCATCGGCGCCTATCGGCGGATATATGTGGAAATCAATTGTCGGTGTCTGTGCAACGGCGTTCATTTACTGTACATTCGCAAACAGTTCTTTAGCTAATTCTATTTCCAGTTCCTTTTCCGCGCCTTCAAACAGTACATCCAGCGAGACGTTGTTCCTGATTCTGCCTCTCCGCAGCACAAAGCCTCCACCGATGGCCTCCCTGTCTTCCGAAAGTCTGAGGTTTCCGTGAAAACCTGGCCCGAGTTCACGGTTTACCTTTTGGATGAAATCGTGATTAATCCTTTTTTCGTTGGTATCAACCACTACTTCTTCGTCACCGGTTTCAACCGCGGCAATCATCAGCTTTTTCATCAGATTTCGATACTCATCGTCGGGCATCTTTGCCAGTTGTTCCCTTGCCTTGTCAAAAATCTCGGCAAGTAGATTTCTTTTCTCTGCCAGATATTTTTTGGCGATATCCATACGGGCCGCGGCGAGCATGTGGGCCTTTTTATCTTCGCCTGCCTTTTTCGCAAGCTCGCTGGTCTGAGTTTTATAATCGCTCAGTTGCTTATCAAGCTGTGCCTGCTCTGCGGACAGTTTTTGCTGAGCTTCGGACTTTATCTTGTCGGCCTCGGCTTGCGCTTCGGACAGTATCTTTTTTGTTACCTGTTCAGCTTCCATCTGCACGGTCCTGTGATTAAAAATCAAAGTTCATCGGTTTATACGGCAGGGGTTGCTGCGGCAGGCCAGCTGATTCCGAACCACAGTATAAACAATGTCACCAGCAGTCCGAGAATCGCGTAAATTTCCACCATAACCGCATAAACGACGCCGGCCTTAAAGGCCATTTCCGGCCTCTTGGCAGCCATCAGGATACCGGCTGCACAAACCTTTCCCTGCTGGATCGCGCTGAACAAACCCGCGATTCCAACAGGCAGACACGCCGCCAGAATCTGCAGACCGAGTACGACGCTGATTTCTTCGGAAAGCCCGCCGCCGAAAAAGTTCATCTGCAGCATTACAATGAACGCGCCTAAAAAGCCGTAGAAACCCTGCGTGCCGGGCAGCACGACCATAACGAACATCTGGCCGTAGCGTTCAGGCTTTTCACTGAGCACGCCTGTCGCGCTTCGACCTGCGATGCTGATTCCGAATGCCGAGCCGATACCAGCCAAAAAAGTCGCCAATCCCGCTCCCAGCAAAGCTAATGCCATTCCATAATTCATTGTCCATCCTGCCTTTCTTACTACTATAACTACTTGTTTTTCTGCTCTATATAGATGTATTCATATTCCTTGGCCAGAGGCTTGAACTCTCTGCCTCCGCCGACTAGAAACTTCGGGAAAAACTCCACGTATTGCAAACGCAGCGTGTGTACAAACGCGCTGAGAACTGCAAGCAGCATATTAAACACGTGCCCACCAATTAGAATTAGTATTGTAACGATAAACCCGACTACTGGTATCTCTCCGGAGATTTGAGCAATCACGTTGACAGCCATGGCGAGCCCGGCGCCTACCATCCCGAGGGCCATCAACCGAAGATAGCTGAGCACGTCACCCAGATAGAACACAGTGCTGAACAGGTTATAGAATCCCATCCCCAGCCTCGCCCCGATACCGCCCTCGCGATGACTGAAAAGGAAAATCGCAATAGCGGGTATGAGCGCCATATAACCGAAAATCGTACCTGCCTCGGCAGATATAACACGCATCTTGCTCGCACCGAGCAGAACTATTGAATTGAGCATGACAATCCACGTCAACTGGTCGCATATCGCAGCGATAAAATCTTTTCGCCTGATATTATGGAAAAATGCAATTACTAAGCCTGTAATAAGCTGGAAGTAACCTAGTCCAATCGCCAGACCGAAAAAGAGCATCGGATTCTCGAATGGGTCAAACCACATCATCCTCGCTCTGACCGGTGTTAACGCAGGTATGAACTTTTGTATCCCGTCTCCGAACCAGCCGCCCGTCAGCGCTCCAATGACAACTGTTGCTATCGCGCATAAGCCGAGCATGTAAAGAAATTTTTTATCACCCTGCATCTTTATTATAAGTAGCGCCAGCATTGCGAGCATCAAAAGGCCGTACCCTGCGTCGGCAATACACATTCCGAAGAATACCGCAAAAAACGGCGCCAGGAACAGCGTGGGGTCAAGATTGAAGTGATGAGGCATGCCGTAGAGACGCGTCACGACTTCGAAAGGTCTGACCAGCCGCGCATTTTCTATCTCAACCGGAATATCTTCACCCTCAGCGGGCTCGATTTGCGTTACATGGGCGGCGTCGAAACCGGAAACCAATTTCTCAAGTTTGCGGAAATCTTTTTTTCTGACCCAGCCTTCGAGAATGACGGTGCGTTCGGTGGCGGGACAGTCACTGGCAGCCTGCTCTCTGCTTAACAGATTCATATAATGGTCGTGCAGAATCTGAAGCCTGACATAATCTGCCGCTAACTCTTTTGCCTTTGACTGTTGCTGCTTGAGGTTGTCATACATTTGGGCCAGCTTATTTTCGTTTTCGTTTATCAGCTCTGCAACAGTTCCACTCAAGCCTTCGAAGTTGGCCGACTCAAAATCCGCCGACCGAAGAAGCTTCTGTACGTTACTTGCATTATCCTTCAGGCATACGACGAGAATCGCAAGCTGTGTTCCTATGCTTCCCACCTTTTCAATGGCCGCCTCGGTTTCCTTAAGGCGCTCGCTAACATCGGCGAGTTTATCGTTAGGTAACAGTCCTGCCAAACAGGTTGTCTTTTGCAGTCCGGCGAGTTCTTCAACTTTAACATCGAGGGCCACCCACGGTCGTAGTCGTGACATTGTGCCTTTTACGTTCTCTATCTCGCTTAACAGCTTTTCGATTTTAGACTCGACATCCAAAGCAGCCGTAACCAGTTCGTCCGCCTTGTCGTCTTTGGTGACGCTGTCGTACCGGTTCCTGTCGATAACGACCCTGGGCGCCAGCACCGCGGCCAGGCCCTTGGGCGTATCGGCGTACCGGGCAAGAAACGTCACGCTTCGGGCAGTAAGGCTGAGTTTCTCTTCTATTTCACGGGGCCTGTCGCCTGCCGTCTCGAGGTCGGGATAGTGCTTGCTCACCATCGCCTCTTCAGCGTTGAGTATCTGGCTGATTCCGCTTTGCTGCAGAGTCTCCAGCAACGGTGAAACCTGCGATTTGTGGCAGGCAATCAGGATTTTCGCCATGGAAGAAATGGCCATGCTTAGCCTTTCAGGTACCCCATTACTTTAGCTGCTGCTGCGGGGATTTTTGGTGATACTTTCTTGCGAAGCTTATCACGCTCAGTTTGTCCCTGAGCATGAAGCTTCTCTGCCTCGACCTTTCCTTCGGTCTCGGCTTTGGCTATAGCCTGGTCAATCGCCTTTTTTCTTTCCAATTCAGCCTGTTCGAGCTTTTCCTGTTTCCTAGTGCGGAATTGCTCGGCTTGCTGATGTGCTTCAGCCTTGCCCTGGTCTATTATCTGCGACGCTTGATTTTCAGCGTCCTTGATTTTTCTTATCAACTCCATCAGATTCTCCAGATACCCTTTTTATCGATAGAAACGCAGAGGATATAATATTTTTTGGCCAAAAACAAGCAATATAGGCATTTTTCTTGGTCTAAAGCAGTAAATCTACCTTAGTTACCAGCTCTTTGACATGGCCGAGAGACGTAGCAAAGTTCGCCAGTTCTTCATCGTTCAGGTCAAGCTCAACCACTTTCTCGACACCGCCAGCACCAAGTATAGCCGGAACCCCCACGTAATAACCTCCTGCCGAATATTCCTTGTTGCAGTAAGCACAACAGCAGACCTGGCTTTTAGTATCCTGAAGAATTGCCTTAGCCATTTTAACAGCACCGGCCGCTGGAGCATAATATGCGCTGTATCCGAGCAGATTCACTACCTCGATACCGCCTTTGCGAGTCCGTTCAATGAGAGCTTCAATCTTTTCAGTATCGAGAAGACCGGTGAGAGGCTTGTCATTGACGGTTGTCAGTCTGGGTAAAGGCACCATGTCATCGCCGTGTCCTCCCATCAGCAGCGGTTTAACATCCTGTGGATTGACGCCAAGCTCGGTCGCGACAAAATAGGAAAATCTCGCACAATCCAGTTCGCCTGCCATCCCCATGACTTTTTGTTTGGCAAAGTTGCTGACTTTGGCAGCCGCATAGACCATGGCATCGAGCGGGTTGCAGACGACTATGATGAAGCTGTCCGGGCAGTGCTTTACGACCTGCTCGGTAACACTCTTGACGATGCTCGTGTTCCTGGCAAGCAAATCGTCCCGACTCATACCCGGTTTGCGGGGCATTCCGCTGGTGATGATTACGATATCACTGTCATCAGCTTCGGCCCAGTCGGTAGTGCCCGTTATGTTCACATTATATCCGCTCAGCCCGGAAGCCTCCGCCATATCCAGGGCCTTGCCCTGGGCCAGTCCTTCAACGATATCAATCAGGACGATATCCGCAAGATTCTCCATCGCCGCCAGATGCGCTGTCGTAGCTCCGACGTTGCCTGCGCCGACCACTGTAATTTTTTTGCCTGCCACAGTTGTCTCCTGACCAAGAAATACGTTTCAAAATCTTAATCCGGCCAATTATACGAAGCCTGCCGATTATTTCTAATGAAAAATGAATTACTATTGATTCTGTTATAATGGAGCCGAAAGCAATAACTGTGTTTCAGTTGGTTTGATTTCAGGTTGAAATAATCTGTAGTTTTGCCATTCCATGTAAGAATTTTAAGCTGAAGATAACATTTCGAAAAAAAATCTAACTTTTTTTTGTCTTGCAGCAGTTACCTTCATTTGCATAACCGAAGAAGTACTCGCTCTTTCCCTGTCCTCATAGTTTTCCAGGGGCATTCATAAGTTCACAAATATTATTATGGGGTCGAATCTGGAGAAGTTGGGCAACAACAGATAAGCTTGGTAACTGTACTGAAAAGATTCATCTTAACGCCCAACTCGCCTCTATTTCTCCTATCTTAAAAACTTCAAACTTTTACCGCGTTTTGTGAAGTTAATATTTCCGCCTTGCCGATTATTATTAACAGCCTGTATCTTTCGTGATTAAAATACGAATCAACGCCTCCGGCGCTGATTAACAAAAACACGAAAAAATCTTAACACGGAGATATGGGCATTTTTATTATCCATTCAAATCACACCTGAGTAGTTCTGTACAAGTCCGTCGTGGTTCCAATAAAAAGTCACCTTTCAGTCATAGCTCTACATTTGTATTTCATAATACATTTCGTCCGCTAAGGTTGTTAACTACCTGCCCTGCGGTGCCGATAAAAGAGACTGTGCTGTTGTGCGTGTCAGCTTGATATAGCGGTTCTTGACAACCGGCATAAGCAATGGGATAATAAACCTGGCAAGAAGCGATTATGTAAGGGCTTTTTAATATGCGTCTGGTCGTGAAAAAGGGAGATTCAGTTATTAACGAACTTCAGTTCGGTGCCGGTCCGGTTAATATTGGCAGGCATGCGGACAGCCAAGTCTTCCTCCCGGATAAAACCGTTTCGCGATACCATGCCGTTCTCTACAGCACGCAGGAAGGTGGTTGGATGATCGAAGACCTCGATTCGGCCAACAAGACCTTTCTAAACGGTACGCCCGTTCACAAGTCAGCTATTAAAAGCGGTGATACAATTCGCATTGTCGAGTTTAACATCGACATTAATCTCGCAGATGAGACTATCGCAGGAGAACCCATTAATCTTGATGACACGCTGGTAACTGCCATCGACGATTCGGCGGAAACGCATCACAAAGACCCTTTCGAACCGAAAATAGTTGTTCGAAGGACTGACTCAGGCCGCGCCCCTGATATCAAATTGCCGGTAAGCCGTACTGCCGCCTTCGCCCATGCTGCCGAGGCTATCTGCAAGGCAAACGATCTCGACGGTGTGCTGAAAGTTCTTCTGACCATCGCGTTAAAACAGTTTAGCGCCAGTCATGTCTGGGCAGCTTTAAGAAATAAAAACAGCGGTTCTATGGAAGTCCACGCCGGTAAATCACGGGACGGCCAAAGCGTTACTATCGAACACCTAAGACTCAAAGACAAGATAAACGAAACCATCGATAAACAGCAGTTTCTGCTCGTGTCTCGAATCCCCACTAAGCGGGGAGAGCAGCCTATTCACTCAGCGCTAATTGCTCCTGTCGCCGGTGAGGGAGGATGTTTCGGTGTGCTTTATATTGATAATGATATGGCCCACCAACGCTACGACATCAGCGATTTAGACTACCTGATGCTGTTGGCAATTCACACTTCTACTATCGTCGAAAACTTTTAAAAAGGCCTACCGCCTTTTATATCTGCCTATAAGTTGACCTTCAGCCAGGATGTGACCTTCCATTTTCTCAAGAAGAGCTTTCTTGTCTAATACAGTCGTCGAATCAATCATGGAATCAAGGGCATATATCTTAAAGTAATATCTATGTGTGCCGCTTGGAGGACATGGACCGCCATAGCCGGCCTTGCCGAAGTCAGTCATGCCCTGTCTCGTACCGTCGGGCAGCGTTTCATCTTCCGGGAAATTCTCCGGCAGTTCTCTTTTGTCCGGAGGCAGGTTATACAGCACCCAATGCACCCATGTCCCCATCGGTGCGTCAGGGTCGTCACTTATCAGAGCGATACTCAACGTGCCGTCGGGGACCGCATCCCATTTCAGCGGCGGAGAAATGTCATCTTCGTCACATGTGTACTTAGCCGGTATCATTCCTCCCTCTTCGAAGGCCGGGCTTGTCAGTTTTATCTCCATATGTTTTCCTCCTTTATCTGTTGTATCAGCCTGCTTGCCGCTCTTATCCTTACAACCGCAGCATATCAGAGTGATTATCAGAAATAATAAAAGTACTTTATCCATAGCAGCTTTCCCTGAAGCTTTAAACCAAATGCGAGCGATAGGAGTCGAACCTACACGTCCCTAAGGACACAAGGACCTAAACCTTGCGCGTCTGCCAGTTCCGCCACGCTCGCGCAGTTCAATATGATTTATCAGATTTCAGCCTTTTGCTCGCCGACTTTCTCGATGCGTTTCTCGGCTTTTTCCAGTATGTTCCTGCAGTGCTTTATCAACGACATTCCTCTTTCATACTGGCTGATACTGTCGGCCAGCGGAATCTGCCCCTGCTCGATTTTCTCGACGATACCGCCCAGCTCCTTGATGGCCTGCTCAAAACTGAGTTTGCTTATATTATTTTGCGTTTCGTTCTTTGCCATTATACCACCATCTGCCTTCCGGCTTTCGCCATCTGTTTTACTTCTTCGTGACCTTACTTTCAATTAAATTCTCGTTAGCCAGTTCGGTAGTGATTATTTGCCCGACCTCAATATCGTTCGCTCTTCGCACCAATGCTCCTGTGACTTTATTGATGGTAATGCTGTATCCCCGCTTTAATACTGATTTCGGGTCCAATGCCTCCAGTCGATTTGACTGCGCAGTGAGCTGAATTCGCATTTCATTTATGCGTGTTTTTATCGTCATTTTTGCGCGATTCTGAGCATTGTTTAGCTCGACAGTCTTTTTCGCCAGAAGCCGATGCGGCTCGATTGCCAGGACCTTCTCATAAAACCTGTTCAGTTTTGCCCTGACGAGTGATAGCATGTCTTTGACCGAGTCAGTGAGAGCGAAACCCAGTTCATCAACTCTCTGCTGGCGCATCCTTATCGCCAGAAGGGGATTTTTGAATACCGCGCTTGCCAAAATCGTTTGCAGCATCTCCCGACATATACCCATTCTCGAGTTGGCTCTTGCTGCAAGGTTTTCCTCGAAGTAATCGAGCTGGGCCTGCACTTCGTTGATGTCCGGCACTGCCACGACGCCTGCCTTGGTTGGCGTTGAAGCCCGAACGTCTGCTACAAGGTCTGCTATCGTAGTGTCAACCTCATGACCGACCGCACTGACTATCGGAATTTGCGAATCGAAGATAGCGCGAGCCAGCACCTCTTCGTTGAATGCCCACAAATCCTCCAGTGACCCGCCGCCGCGGCCGACTATCATCATGTCGAATCTGAGGTTCTTGTTCCGGCGATTGATGTTGCGTATCGCCGCGGCGATTTTCTCGGCAGCGCCTTCACCCTGCACCGGCACAGGATATAAGGATAGCTTCACGCAAGGCCAGCGATTCCAGATGCTATCGGTAATGTCATATACTGCTGCGCCGGATTTACTGGTGACGATACATATCCGGTTCGGGTAGGGCGGCAACGGCTTTTTATGTTCTTCTTTGAACAGTCCCTCAGCGGTGAGTCGTTCCTTCATCTGTTCAAACGCAAGGGCCAACGCCCCTACACCGGCAGGCTCCATTCTCTCAACATAAAACTGAAACTTTCCCTGTGGAGGATAAACATCTATATATCCGGTTCCAAGGATAGCCATCCCATCTTCAGGCCGGAACTTTAACTTGGAAAAGCTGCTTCGCCACATCACACACGGCAATACTGAATTCTCGTCTTTGAGTGAAAAATAGCAGTGTCCGCTGCCGTGGACCTTCCAGCCGCTTATTTCTCCGGAGACGGTCAATCGTCCGGGCAGACTATCCTCAATAGCAGTCTTTATCAGACCATTGACCTGGCTGACTGTGTAAATTTGCCTTTTTCCGCTTGCCATCGGCCAGATTATATGACCATGTTCCTGCTAACGCAACATTTTGCGCGAATTGGCATAAATGCTTGACTGGTAAGGACATATTGTGTAAAATGGTTTTCGAAGGGATAGTTTGTCCTGGAGTGGGTGATGCTGAGCTTTCTTGAGACAATTGGGGTTCTGGTAGTAGCACTTCTGGGTGTCTTGGCGGGAAAAGCGTTTGGCTCATTAAGACGTCCTTATTGGCTTATAGGTTATTTCCTGTCTCTGGCTCTCATGGCCTTGCTGATTCTGTCTCGTTATTACTATCCCATAAACTTCCTGCCGCCGTTCAATTACATGCTCGCAGGTCGCGCACGCTTTGTTACGCTTTGCATTGCTGTTACCGTAGGCGTTGTAACACCTCTCGACCGTCTTCCGTATCGAATGGAACAAATCCTTGTTTCGGTACTGATGGCTATAGTTGTAGGCTGGTTCTCATTAATGCCATTTCTCGCCCCAGCGCTGTTGCAAACAGAACATGCCTCTCTAAAGACTATGATTAACGCCGAAGGTTTATGTTTTCAAACGACCGACTATACTTGTGGACCTGCCGCTGCGGTTACCGCACTGGGTAAGCTCGGAATCGATGCCGAGGAAGGAAACCTGGCAATACTGGCTCACTCAAGCCCTGTCGTCGGGACACTGCCGCAGTGTTTAGCCGATGCGATTGAACAAGAGTATGCCGGCCTTGGCCTCGACAGCACCTTCAGAATGTTTGATTCAATCGACCAGCTCACAGAAGCTGACTTCACCCTCGTCATTGTAAAAGACCATTTTCTTTCGGACCATTGTGTAGTGGTGCTCGAAGTTGGCGCTGACAGCGTTGTAGTAGCTGACCCGGTGAGAGGCAAAGAGGTTCTTTCGCGAGAAGCGTTCGCCGACATATGGCGATATTCAGGTATTGCCCTTAAGCGCCGAAGCCCGGCACGAATCTGACCAATTCAGTGGTAACTTGTCAGTCCTCGTCAATTCTCTTTCTATAAACGCGCGTCTGCAGCGCGTTCTGCCAGGCCGTCCAGTTGGAATCACTTAACTCATTCTCGATAGCCTGGGTTACCTGTTTGACCTTGGCATCCATGTCGTCAATATAATTGACCATAAACGCTTCTGCTGTTGCCGGAAGCTTGGGAGAGCCGAATTCGTATTGACCGTGATGACTCAGGATAATGTGTCCGAGAGCGTCGAGAATCTCCGGCTTAATCTTCGTTCCCTTGGCCTCAAGAGCATCAGCTTTTTTGTGGAGCATTAAAAGCGATTTGCCGATATGGCCAATTAGCTGTCCGGAATCTGTGTACTCAAAAGCCATCTCGTACGCCAGCTCTTCCGTCTTGCCGATATCATGTAGAAAAACCCCGGCCAACACCAAGTCGGACTGAACTTCGGGATAGAAGGGCAGTACCGCCTGTGCAACACACAGAGCGTTATGCGTATGTTCTGCTAAACCACCTATATAATTGTGATGCAGCTTTGCGGCGGCAGGGGCCTTGAGAAACTTTCCCATCAGCTCTTTATCCGCCAGAAATTCTTCGAGCAACGCCTTGACCTGCGGATTCTTTACCGCCGAAAGTATCTTCTTTGTTTGGGCAAATAACTTGTCGAGGTCTTTGTTGGTTTGTGCAAGAAAATCTTCGAGGTTGACCTGGCTGGGTTGGATAATTCCGGCATTGTTAATCACTATTTGCAGGTTATTCTGGTAAAGCTCACTTCGCCCGCTGATATGCACAAAGCCGGGCTTGGGAAGCATCTTATACGTCTGCTCGCTCGCCTGCCACATCCTGCCGTTGAGCCGGCCTGTCTTGTCGCAAATGTACATCGCTATATACAAATCGCCGCGAGTTGTACTGCGAAGAATGGGGTCTTTTACCAGGTAAACGTCATCTATCACCTGGCCGGGTTCGATTTCATTAATAAATTTGTGTGACATAGTTTTCTCCATAATTCGGGCACAATAATAGGGCCTGGGTAACGATAACGCAAGTGATGCAAAAGAAAATACGATTTTACCCCCCTTTGGGCCGCTTTTTTAACAAATTTATGCCCTGAAACAGCCGAAGAAAGGTGGCAAAAAAATGCTTTTATGAGAAGGAAATTTTGGTTGTATTTCGTTTCTTCACGTATATAATCTTCGGACTATTCCAGCCGGAAAAAACGGGCTAAGGCAACAATGGCAAAGGAAAAGACCACTAACAAAAAGACCACAAAGGCCAAAAAGGCCAAAAAAACGCATCTCAAGGCTGCGGACTTGAAGAAGTACGAGAAGCTTCTGCTCCAGAAAAGGGCCGAAATCCTCGGTGACGTCAATCAGATGAAACAGGAAACGCTCAAAAAAGAGCGAAGCGACCTGTCCAACGTGCCTTTTCACATGGCTGACGCCGGCAGCGACAACTTTGAGTTGGAAAATACCCTCGGCTTGATGGATGAAGAGGTCAAATTGCTTGCCGAAATCGACGACGCAATGGCCCGTATAGAATTGAAAACGTTTGGGGTCTGTGAAGGCAGCGGGAAACCCATTCCAAAAGTTCGTCTTGATGCCATTCTTTGGGCAAGATACTGCATAGAGTACAAGGAACTGCTCGAAAAAGGCTTGGTCGAAGCACCTGATATAGACTACAGCCGCAACCAGGACAAAGGCCATGACCTCGATGGAGATAAGCCGGACCGGGACGAAGAAATCGACGAAGAAAAAGAATCTGAAGAAGATGAGCTCGACGAAGCCATGGACCAACTCGACGGCCAGATAGCTATGATGGGCGATGATGAAGGCGACGACGAAGAAGACCGCGACAAGCTCTAAGCTTCTGTCCTTCCTCTGCTCCATTTAACCTTGAAAACACCCGTATTATAGACTATAACCCTCTCCCGATATGTCTTGACTTAGTGCCTTGGTGCCTTTGTGTCTTTGTGTTAAACAGGAACCAGCCATGCGATATAGCAAAATGCTCATACCAACTATCAAGGAAGTTCCCGCCGACGCCGAAATTCTCAGCCATCAGCTCATGCTCCGGGCAGGCCTGATGAGAAAGCTCGCCAGCGGCACTTATACTTACCTGCCATTGGGTTTTAGATGCCTGCAAAAGGTCATAGCAATCGTCCGAGACGAAATGAACAAGGCCGGCGCACAGGAAATTCTCATGCCCGCCGTGCAGCCAATCGAGCTTTGGCATCAGACCGGAAGGGACGTCGACTACGGCGAGACCATGGCCCGTTTTACCGACCGGCACGGCAGGGAAAACGTCCTTGCACCTACTGCCGAAGAAGTAGTCACCAACGTCGCTGCCAACGAGATAAGCTCGTACAAGCAACTGCCGTTTAATATATACCAGATAAGCTTTAAGTTCCGCGACGAGTTCCGCCCGCGATTCGGCGTCCTGAGAAGCCGAGAATTCATAATGAAAGACGCCTACAGCTTCCACACCTCCGATGAATCGCTCGATAAAGAATACTGGAATATGTATAGAACCTATGAGCGCATCTTCAAACGCTGCGGACTCGAATACGTAATCGTCGAAGCCGAGTCCGGCGAGATGGGCGGCTCCGGCTCGCACCAGTTCACAATCCCCTGCGAATCAGGCGAAGATGTAATCGTTTATACCGAGGACGGACAATACGCAGCCAATATCGAAAAAGCCGCCGTTGACCCGCTGCCAAAACAGAAAACAAAGAGCGACATCCCTAAACCACAGGACGTCCATACTCCAAATGTCGGTTCAATCGAAGCCGTCTGTGATTTTCTCAAAACCAAACCTGAAGATATGATAAAGACTTTAATTTACAGCACTGATGATGGTCCGATTGCGGCGCTGGTTCGTGGTGACCATGAGTTGAATCCTGAAAAAATGACTCAGATACTCGGCGGAGCTAAAAATGAGTTGGCGGATGAAGCGACTATACAGAAAGTAACCGGTGCGGCTGTTGGCTTCGCCGGGCCTGTTAGTCTTGCTGAAAAAGTTGAGAAGATGATTATCGATCATGCGGTAGCGGCTATGGCCGTCGGCGTCACCGGCGCAAACAAGACCGACTACCACACCAGAAACATCATTCCCGGCAGAGATTTCCCACTCGAAGGTAATAATATAATCGTCGCTGACATCCGAAACGCGGTAGAAGGCGATTCTTATAAAGGCAAAAAGCTTTTATTCAAAAGAGGTATCGAAGTCGGCCAGGTTTTCAAGTTAGGCAGAAAATACAGCACCAAACTCAACTGTAAATTCCTCGATGAAAACGGCAAGGAGCAAATCTGCACGATGGGCTGCTACGGTATCGGTATAAACCGTATCGTGGCCTCAGCTATCGAAACCGGCAACGATGAAAACGGTATCATCTGGCCAATTAGCATAGCTCCATTCGAAGTACTTGTCACCAGTGTAAACCAGGACGATGCCAAAGTTGCAGAAGTAGCTGAAAAGATATACAGCGATTTGTGCCAAAAGGGCGTTGATGTACTGTGGGACGACAGGGAAATGCGGGGCGGTCCAAAATTCAAGGACGCCGACCTGCTCGGCATACCGGTCAGAATCACAGTCGGTAAAAAGAGTGTGCAACAGGGCAACGTTGAGATTAAACTGCGAACCGAATCCGAAAGAACCACCGTTCCAATCGACACCGCTGTCGAGAAAACGCTCATTATTGTCAACAACCTGAAAGAAGAAATTAAAACATAGTTTTTATATCTTCGTGTCTTGGTGTTTTTGTGTTTCAATATCCATGTGGCAATTGCGCGAACCAAAACCTGTTAAACTCATCATCGGCATACTCGCCGCAAATAAAGGCGCTCTAAGCAGGGCGGCAGGGGCCGTGGAAACTGAGTTCGGCAGGATTGATTTGAAAAGCCAGGTCTGGCCATTCACGCAGACCGAATATTACAAAGACGAAACCGGGCCGAATATCCTGCGGCAGTTCGTAACCATCGAAAAACTAATCGACCCCGGTGACCTGGCTGGCATAAAGCACAAAAGTAACGAAATCGAACAACAGTTGGCAGGGCAGTTGAGTTCGGATTGGCCTAGGCCGGTCAATATCGACCCCGGTGTCATCGAACCGTCGAAACTAATCCTCGCGACTACAAAAAACTTCTCGCACCGTATATACATCGGCGATAGAATGTATGCTGAGCTGACGCTCAGTTTTATTAAAGGCCTCTGGAAGAGCTTTGATTATACTTTTCCCGACTTTAAGCAGAATACTTACCACGATTTTCTCTCGAAGGTTCGCGACCGTTTAGTGGAACAGCTAAGAGGCAAATGCTGACGAAACTTGCCATAATCCTGGCTATCGGTTCTTTCATATGCTCAGCCGTTCTCACGAGCATCGTAAAAAAGCTCTGCACAAAATCCGGCTTTGTTTCCCGTCCGTCCGACGATAGATACAATCGCTCCGTTATCCCTCTCGGCGGCGGCATTGCCATCTACGCGACCATCACTGCAGCGCTTCTGTCGGCGGTACTGATTGTCAAATTTGTTATAGCTCCGGGCCATCTCGATAAGCTCCTCGGCGAATCAGTCACTATCCATACGGCAGGTTTCGTTGACAAAATCCCCCACCTATTGATTGTTATTTTTTGCCTCACAGCTTTATTTGTACTCGGACTGTGGGACGACAAAAAACACCTCAGCCCTTACACGAAACTTCTTGTGCAGTTCATCGTTGCTTTTGTCGCCGCCATAGCCGCCGATATCCGCGTCGAGTTCTTCATCGAAAGCAGAATCATTACCTCGCTTCTATCAGCCTTTTGGATTGTGTTCATTATTAACGCTTTTAACTTCCTCGACAATATGGACGGGGCTTCAGCGGGTATAGCCGTAATTGCAATTGCAATTCTCTTTGTCGCCGCCGCAATCAGCGGTCAGGTCTTCGTTGGCGCTATGGCCGTTCTCTTCATTGGCACGCTGCTTGGCTTTCTTGTATTCAACTTTCCTCCTGCTGAGATTTTTATGGGCGATGCGGGCTCACTTGTCGTCGGTTTTATCGTGGCGCTTTTGACGCTTCGCACAACTTATTACCACGAAACAGCAAGCGGAAACTGGTATCCGGTTCTGATGCCCCTGATTGTCATGGCCGTACCGCTCTACGACTTTATCAGCGTGACGGTCCTTCGCATCAGCCAGGGCAAAAGCCCGTTCGTCGGCGATACCCAACATTTCTCCCATAGATTGAAACGTCGTGGCCTCACTGAAACTCAGACGGTGTTGACTTTATACATGGCGACCTTAGTCACCGGCCTCGGCGCTACTTTTCTTTATCAGGTCAACCTCGCCGGCGCCGTCCTCATCTTCTTCCAGACAATTATGATACTCGCCATAATCGCCATCATGGAAAGTTCATCGTCACAGTGAAAACCCAAAAATCCATACTTGAACAGCTTTTGCTGGCTGTATGCCTGTCTGTACTTGCCTTGCGCGCAACTAATTCCGAGGCAATAAATATATCGGCGATATCATCCTGGGCAAATATCGGTGACGATCTGACCAGTCTTATTTTTACCTCAATACTTTTTGTCTGCGTTCTGCTGTGGTTCATTCGTGCTTTTTTCAATAAGACGTTCATATATTCCTTCACTGCCATTGAGCTGCCGTTGCTGCTGTTTCTTATCGCAGGTGTTATCGGCATCGCAGCCGCCTCTCACAAGCGCGCAGCCGTTAACGATTTTGTAACTATGGTCGTTCCAATTCTTGCTGCAATAATGCTCGTTCAAATCCTCGACTCGGATTCCAAAATTCGATTTGTTCTGGCAGTAATTATTGCCCTGGCCTGTGCTTCAGCCTATCGCTGCCTGGGCCAGTTTTTTACAGAAACACAGATGATGGTCGAGCAGTACGAAGCCGACCCGGAAAGCATGCTCAGAGCTCTCGGTCTGACAGCCGGTTCCTCCGAAACATGGTTATTCGAACATCGCCTTTATACAAAAGGCGTCAACGGATTTCTCACAACCAGCAACTCTGTCGCCTCCTTTGCGATACTCGCAGTCTTCGCCGCTGTTGGATTGTTCGCCGAACAGATTAAACGTCTCATTAAGAAAAATGGCAAATGGTCTCCTGTTATTATGACCGGAGTTGCAGTTGTTGCAGTGTTACTTAATTTTCTCTTCGTCCGCAGTAAAGGTGGAACTGTCGCACTAATACTTGCCCTGATTCTTTTCGCTGCATTGATTTGCTTCGGTTCATTTATAAGTAGGCACAGAAAGAAGTTACTTGTTCTTGTATCGCTTTGCATTTTAGCCTGTGTTTGGGTCGTTATAAATTATGGTCTCGAGCACGGCCGACTGCCCGGCGGGAATTCAATGCTGGTACGCTGGCAGTACTGGACCGGCGCGGCGCAAATGTATGATGACCACAAATTAACCGGTGTTGGCCCGGGCAACTTCAACTCGTACTACCCGCAATATAAATCGCCCGCCGCCTTCGAAACTGTAAAAAACCCGCACAATTTCATCCTGTCAATCCTCACGCAGTACGGTCCACTCGGTTTAATTGCCTTTCTTGCATTATTGTTCGTTCCGCTCTGGCGAGTCTTGAAACCGACAGTAAAAACTGAATTGGGCACAGCCGAAATATCACCGCTCAACCTTCGAGCCGTTATCATTTTTGTAATTGCTATCGCCGTAGCCTTGCTTATTGTCAGACCGATTCTCAACCCCATCAAGACTAACGGTGAATCGGCCCTGGTTATAGCTTATGTTGTCTTTACTCTATATGTTACTCCGGTTATTGTTTTTGTCCTCAGCTTTGCCTTAGTCTGGGCCATTGGCCATCGATACCCGTTTAGGCTTACCGACATCACCTCAAAGGCTCTACTCTGCGGATGTGTTGGTCTCTGCGTCCACAACCTCCTTGACTTTGCAATCTTCGAGCCCTGCATATACACAACCCTCTGGGTGACTTTAGCCTGTCTAATTGCCCTGAACCGACTCAAGAGAGACTACCAGCCATCCGCTTACAGAATTTTGTCACCTGTGAAAATAATTGCATTGGCCATAACCGCTGTAGTAGCTTGGGCATTCTTTCATTACGCTGTTTTACCTGTTGGACGAAGCACTTTTTTGCTCTATCAAGCTCACGACGATTACAGTGCCGGACTGCTGGATAATACTCAGGTATTACTCAAAAAAGCAGCGAAGGAAGATACCTTAAACCCCCATGCAAATCTGGCCAGCGGGACTCTCTATCTGCAGTACCTTGATTATTACGGCCCGAAGCAAAAAGAAATCCTCGCCCTTGCCGAAGAAGCCCTGCTTGCCGCAGCCGAGCGCGACCGCGCGGATTTCAAGCCCTATGAGAAACTCACCGCCGTCTATAAGCTTCTTGCCGACAAATCCGCTGCCGGTGCGAAATCAGATTACCTCCACAAATCCTTCGATGCCGCCTCACTCGCAGTCAAACTGTATCCCGGCCTGGGCCGGTTGAGAATCAACCTCGCCCAAATCGCCGAGGAACTTGGAAATACTGACGTAGCTCTTGAACAATATACAAAAGCTGTTGAAATCGAAGACGCCTACCGAGCACAGTTCAAAACCATGTACCCCGACCGCGAACTCTTCAGCCGCCTCGGATACGAAAAATACGACCAAGCCAAAAAACATATAACCGAATTCCAACCCTGATTGGTCATTGTCGTTTCTTTGGCCCTCACTGCTTGGATTGCAGAATCGGTCAATCCGCAGAAGACATGCTCTGTAGGAACTGCCTGTTGTCGGGAAATTTTTTGAGTAGCTTAAACAAACAGTCCATTGCCTCGCGTGTGTCGTAGCTGGACAGCACCCGTCTCAGCGTTGCCAGCCCTCGGCTGTCCTGCTCGCTGTATAGTTTCGCTTCCTTTCGTGTGCCGCTGGCCGGGATGTCAATAGCCGGAAAGATTCGCGCCTCCGCCAGGGACCGGTCCAGAACGACCTCGCTGTTGCCCGTTCCTTTGAACTCCTCGAAAATAAGCTGGTCCATTCGTGAACCGGTATTAATCAGGCAGGTAGCGATGATAGTTACCGAGCCTCCGTTCTCAATCGTCCGCGCCAGACCGAACAGCCGGCGTGGAATTTCCATAATACCAGCTTCAAGCCCGCCGCTCATAGTCTGCCGCCGCGGTGCACCCGGTCGCCGTCTTCTGCTGTTAAACGCTCTGCCTAATCGTGTCAGGCTGTCAATCAACAGTACAATCTGGCGCCCGCATTCAAGTTCAGTCTGCACGTGGGCCAGTATCAGTTCAGCTAACTCAGTGTGTTCGTCGGCACTTTGGTCGCTCGTGCTTGCCAAAATTTCGGCCCCCTCGGTTGCCCGGCGAAATTGAGTCACCTCCTCAGGCCGCTCATCTAACAACAGCACGATGATGCGGCTGTCGGGTGAACATCGACGTATCGCACCGACTGTTTGTTCCAAAAGAACCGTCTTTCCCGCTTTCGGCGGCGACACTATAAGCTGTCGCGTTCCCTTGCCTATCGGTGCAATCAGGTCAATTATCCGCATGCTTTCATTACCGCAAAGGCTAAGGTCAAATCGTTCGTGCGGGTCTATCACCACCATATCGGAAAATCGCGGTCGTTTACTGAATGCCTCCGGCTCCATGCCGCCGACCGATTCGACCGATACCAGGCGAGTCCCTTTTTTGGTCCTTTCGGCCTGACCGATTATGGAAACTCCTTCGCAGAGACCGAATCGACGAATTAAATCTCCACCGACGACCACTTCATCTGTACCGCGGCGATAAGACCGGTTGGCACTGCGGACCGCGAGGTTGCCTTTGCCGATACGTTTCAGTATTCCTGTAGTTGCTTCTGCCATAAAAGAAAGTCCACGGGTATTGGTACAATAAGTAATGGTGATAAACGAATCGCATTGATCATATCATATTTATACTTATTAGCAACTATCAAACCTGCAAGCGGTCACCTGTTCATCCTGCCCCTCGTATTCTTTGCTTTTTATTGAATTTTCCCCCAATACCTATGCGTCCTGTATAAAGACTGTGCACAGACATCTTACTTCAGTAGGAAAACTCTCCCTTGCTTATTGATACTGCCGCTCGATTTTGCCATGCCATATAACGCGCGCAATACAAACTATTGTATCTGGCCTATTATTTCATCAGGTATGTCGAAGTTCGAATAGACGTTCTGCACATCATCATGGTCTTCCAAATCTTCCATAAGAGCCAGAATCTTTCTGGCGGTATTGGGGTCTGATACTGCCACGTTGTTCTGAGCAACCATCGATATCTCGGCGACCTGCATCGGTATCTCTTTTTCCTGCAGGGCATTTCTGAGTCCTTCATACGCCGACGGATCACACGTAATCTCGAATACATCCGAATCCTTCGTCATATCCTCTGCCCCTGCCGATAGCGCCATCTCCATCAACATATCTTCGTCGGCATCGCTCTGATTGACAGTGATTAATCCTTTTTTGCTGAACATCCAGTTAACGCACCCGCTGGTGCCGAGTGAGCCGTTTCGTTTTTCGAATATCTTTTTCACTTCCGGTGCCGTCCGATTACGATTATCCGTAAGTGCCTCAATCATTATAGCTACTCCACCCGGACCATACCCTTCGTAAAGAATTTCCTCAAAGTTCTGCCCGCCGAGCTCACCGGTACCCTTCTTAATTGCCTTTTCAATAGTATCCTTGGGCATATTGGCAGCCTTGGCCTTGTCGATTGCGTATCGCAGCGACAGGTTCGCCGCGGGGTCACCACCGCCTGACCGCGCTGCCACGATAATCAGCCTGGCTATCTTGCTCCAGGCCTTGCCCCGTTTGGCGTCGTTAGCCGCCTTTTTGTGCTTTATACCTGACCAGTGTGAATGTCCTGACATAGACCGCCTCGATAAATATCTGGTAATTGATTCTTAGTCTTTCAGAGCAATGCATTATACCGATTATCACCGTGTGAAGTAAGTACTTTTTCGTTTAGGCCAGAGCTTACCTCTCAATTCGCAGAGCGTAGGCGTATTTGCAGGGCCTTGTTTCGGGCAGGGTGACGTGCAATCCCTTATCATCTCGTGTTCATTTTGAATCGGCGCAAAGGCACGAGGTACAATTAATTGATGAAAACCGGTACCTACAGGTAAAAAGGAATCTAATATCCAGGGTCCAATAAGAGACTAAGTTTTGGGTTGTGGGTGTATATGCAGGAGGTATTTAATTATTGACAGGGGCGCAACGGTCGATAGGATATTAGATTTGACTGTAGCTCTATTAAGGCCAGTAGGTTACGTATATGGACCAGGCGGCTCAGGGACAAAACACAGAGAAAGCTCACGCCTTCTTTGCCCGCGCAGCAGAGATAGCCGAGAGAGGCAACTTCGACTACGCAATCAGTATGTACATCGAGGGTTTGTGTCTTGACCCGGATAATCTCACCGAGGGGCATCTGCGGCTGAGGGAACTTGCGCTGTTGAGGCAATCGCGTAAGGGCAAGAAGCCCTCGATGGTCGAGAAGGTCAAGTACGGCAGAGGCAAAGACCCGCTGGAACATATGGTGAACGCTGAATTTCTTCTTGCCAAAGACCCGGACCACCTGCCTTATCTTCAGGCTATGCTCAAGGCGGCATATACGGGAGGGTATACGAAGACGGCACAATGGCTGGCGGATTTGCTTTTTGTGGCTATAGACGCATCGGAGAATCCCAGCGTGCATACTTACGTCTTGTTGAAGGACGCTTACGAGTCTATAGGTAAATACGAAAAGGCAGTTGTGGCATGCAAGAGAGCTTCCGATATGAAGCCTTCCGACTATGAGCTTGCTGATGAATTCAAGCGATTAAGTGCCGAGTTGACTTTGTCGAAGGGAAAGTACGACCAGGAAGGGGACTTCAGGCAGTCTATGAAGGACGGTGATGCTCAGCGAAAGCTTCAAGCTTCCGACGGCGTGATAAAGAGTGATGATTTTCGCGCGACGCTGTTAAACGATGCACGGTCGCAGCATGCCAAGAATCCGACGCATCCGCAGAATATATTTAATCTTGCCAATACTCTGGCGCAGGCGGAGACGGATGAGGCGGAAAATGAAGCCATCGAGCTTCTGGAAGACGCTTTCACATCTACCATGAATTTCAGTTTTAAGCAGAGAGCTGGCGAGATCAAAATCAGCCAGCTTAAGCGGCATGTGCGACTGAGCCGCAGGAATGGCGAGTCAAAGAAGAAAATCGCAGAACTCAGTGAGCAGTTGAACCATGCCCAGACCGAGCACTGGCGAGAGGTTATCGAGAATTACCCGACGAACCTGCAGGCCAAATACGAATACGCGGATAAGCTGCTGGCCAACGGGAAGTATGATGAGGCGATTCCGCTGTTCCAGGAAGCCCAGCGGGACCCGAGACGAAAGACGCTGGCGATGGGCAAAATCGGTGTGTGTTTCTTCCTGAAAGAGTGGATTCCGGACGCTATGGAGGTGTTCCAGCGGGCAATTGACAGTTATGAGCTGAAAGATGATGCGGTCGGGAAGGATTTACAATATAATCTTGGGCTCTGCTACGAGAAGCAGGGTGATACGGACAAGGCGATGGAGATTTACCGGAAAATCGCCCAGATGGATTTCGGCTATAGAGATGTGAGCAAACGGGTTGACAGGCTAAGGGGAAGCAGTTAAAATGCCGAGCCTGTGAATAATTGATTAACGTTTAGGAGAGACAAGTGCCAACGTCGTTATCAGCGAAAAAGAGAGTCAGGCAGAATGCCAAGAGACGTACTATCAACCGTGCTCGCAAGAGCCAGGTTAAAACCCTCACCAAGCAGTTCGAGACTGCGATTACAGAAGGCGACGTGGCAGCAGCGGGTGAGCAGTTGAAGGTTGTCAGCAGGAAGCTGGATAAGACTGCAGCAGGCAGTACGATGCACAAAAAGACCGCGGCCCGCAAGAAGAGCCGTCTGGCCAGGAAGCTCAACGCACTCAACGCAAAGTCCGCTTAGAAATAAATCCGCCTTTTTCAGCCATGCAATTTATAAAGCATTTCATGTCGGTGGTGATTGTCTGAAGATATGAAACACGGTTATAAGTGTTAATTTCCAGTGCAGATTTGACTGTAAAGGGCTGACAGAGCGGATGTTGACACTTCAGGATAATTTTGGGATACTGCTAAACTCGTAGTTTTGGATTAATAGCTTTGTTTTATTGGTTGTTTTGGGAGCATTAGATGAAGGCGTCGCAGATGAATAAAGGGCAGACTGTCCTTATCGAGGGCAAGCTGTACTGGATTGTGGATTATCATCATGTCAAGCTCGGCAAGGGCGGGGCGGTCTATCAGACGAAGCTAAGGAGCCTCGATGACGGGTCGATACAGAATATCCGGTTGCGAGCGGAAGAGAATATCGAAGAGGCATATTTAGACAAGCGGACGTATGAGTACCTTTATTCGTCGGGCAGCGAGCATATCCTCATGGATACACAGAATTACGAGCAGATTACCTTAAATGACGATGCCTTTGGGGACGGGAAGAAATACTGCAAGCCTAATACGCAAATCGAGGTTTGTATGTACGAAGGTAAACCTGTGATTGTGAATCTGCCCAATACAGTTGACCTTGAAGTGACGGATACTCCGCCGGAGATTAAAGGAGCGACGGCGACGAATCAGAATAAACCTGCGACATTAGAGACGGGGCTGGTTGTTCAGGTGCCGGCCTTTATTAAGCTCGGCGAGATGTTACGTATCGATACGCGGACTGGAGAATATGTTACTCGCGTCAAGGAATGATGCGATGCCTAACGAGACTGAGCAGGAGGCTTGCTGACAGCTAATGACGTTTGAGAAGATAAGTAAGGGATTGGTCAAGATATTCGGGTCGCGGAATGAGCGGCTTGTCAAATCATATTCGGCTATAGCACAGCAGGCGGGGGAATTTGAAGAGCAAATCAAGGCATTGTCCGACGAGCAGTTGAAGGAAAAAACTGTTGATTTCAAGTCGCGGCTAAAAGAAGGGACTGACCCAAACGAAATACTGGCGGAAGCTTTTGCAGTTGTAAGAGAAGCTGCTCGGCGAAACGTGAAGATGCGGCACTTCGATGTGCAGCTTATCGGGGGAAATGTTCTTTACGACGGCAAGATTGCGGAGATGGCCACCGGAGAAGGTAAGACCTTAGTAGCTACGCTGGCTGCATACCTGGTTCATTTAACCGGCAGGCATGTTCATATCATAACGGTCAACGATTACCTTGCTAAGCGAGACTCGGAATGGATGGGGCCAGTGTATCGCGCGGTTGGCATGACGGTCGGTGCGATACAGGCTGATATGGATACGGCGGGCGATGAGCGCAAACAACAGTATGCGTGTGATGTCTGTTACGGGACGAATAATGAATTCGGATTCGACTATCTTCGCGACAATATGAAAATGTCGGCCGAGGCGATGGTTCAGGGCAAGCTTGAATATACGCTAATCGACGAGGTGGACTCGATTTTGATTGACGAAGCAAGGACGCCTTTGATTATATCCGGGCCTGCGTTCGATGATGTGTCGCGGTACAAAAAGGCTGAGGATGTTGGGCGAAAGCTGATAAGCCTGCAGAGCGGGTATGACAGCCTGAAGAAGAAAATCGATACCGAACAGAGGCGAATAGCCAATGCCGAAGGTGAACTCAGTGAAGCCAAAAAGGCTAAAGATGATAAGCGGATAGAAAAAGCCCAGGAGGTAATTGAGCAGGGCCAGAAAGAGCTTGAAAGCGCCAAGGCAAGGCTGGAGCAGGCAACAGAATATTATGAAGTCGAGTATGACCGCAAGGCTGTTCACCTGACGCATGAGGGAGTGACGGCGGCGCAGGAGATTGCGGGAATCGGGTCGTTCTTTACAGGTTCGAACCTGGAATGGCCTCACCTCTTGGAGCAATCGCTTCGGGCGCACGTGACTTTCGAGAAAGAGAAAGACTACGTTGTGATGGAAGGCAAGGTGGTCATAGTCGATGAGTTTACGGGACGATTGATGCACGGCCGGCAGTGGTCGGACGGGCTGCACCAGGCCGTGGAAGCAAAAGAGGGTGTGCAGGTAAAAGAAGAAACACAGACGCTGGCGACGATAACGCTGCAGAACTTCTTTAAGCTGTACGGCCAGCTTGCTGGTATGACGGGAACTGCTGCGACCGAGGCCGGTGAATTCATGAATATCTACAAGCTTGATGTTGTAGTTATGCCGACGGACAAGCCCTGCATAAGAGATGACAAGGAAGATGCGATATACAAGAGCATCGGCGAGAAATTCAACGCCATTACGGAGGAAATTAACGAGATAAGCGGGGCGGGACGGCCTGTGCTGGTCGGTACAATCAGTATCGAAAAGAGCGAGGCTATCAGCAATGCCCTGATCAGGAGATTCGGCATCGAGCATGAAGTACTCAACGCAAAGCAGCATACTCGCGAGGCCCAGATTGTAGCCAAGGCCGGCCAGCAGCATCAGGGGCGCAACGGCAAGATGCGGGGGAATGTCACTATCGCAACAAATATGGCGGGTCGCGGGACGGATATTGTATTGGGAGAGGGTGTGACTGCTCTTGGCGGATTGCATGTTCTCGGCACAGAACGTCACGAGGCCAGGCGAATTGACAATCAGCTTCGCGGTCGCTGCGGCAGGCAGGGGGACCCGGGGTCAACTCAGTTCTTTCTGAGTTTCGAGGATGATTTGATGCGGCTGTTCGCGCCGGAGTGGACGGTAAAGGCGCTGTCGTGGATTGGATGGGAGGAAGGTCAGCCGATATACCACAGCCGAATCAGCAAGGGGATTGAAAAGGCGCAGAAGAAGGTTGAAGAGAGAAACTTCGATGCTCGTAAAAGCCTTCTGGATTATGACGAGGTAATGGACTATCAGCGAAACGTGTTCTATGGCAGGAGACGTGAGGTCATAAAGGGCAAAGGGCTTAAGGATATCATCCAGGACATGATTAATTCGACGATAGTCAAGAACTGCGGGATGATTTTAAGCAGTGACTATCCGGCCAGGTGTATTGCCGAATGGGCCCGGAAGAATTTCGGTGTCGATTGGAAAGCGGGTAATGTCGGCAGTGCCAAGGCTGACGAAATTGAGGAGATGATAAAACACGAGGCCAAAAACAGTACTGCCAATGAAATCGGGCTGTCTATTGGTGAATACCTTGAAGATTACTCGGATGCGAGCACGTGGGATATACAGGGGCTGTGTAAGTGGGCGATGAGTGCCTTTAAGGTCAGCCTGAGCCCATCGAAGGTCAAGTATATGTCCCCTGAGGAAATCGAGGAGAAACTTGTAGAAGCGTCGGCGGAGCAGGTTGACAAAAAAGATTGCTCACAGATTACCGAGTTTATGCATGAGGGTTTTGCAACTAAAACGTTTGTCGACTGGGCATGGGCCAAGTTCGGGATTCGGCTTGATGCCGATGAAATCGGCAAAATGAAAGCTGAGGAGGTTGAAGAGCTTCTTAAGGAAAAGGCCTCCGAGAAGTATCGCCGGCGGGAGATTGAGTATCCGGTCGAGTTCGCAATGAATATGGTTTACGGGCCCCAAGGGCCAAACGTTTACGGCTTTGAGATGTTGGCCGAGTGGGCAAAGAAGAAATACGAGGCTGAGCTTTCAGCGCACCAGTTACAGAATACAAAACCCAGTGCCCTGCACAAGCAGTTGCTTGAATTGAGCAATAGTTTTAATGACGGGCAGCTCCAGGAAGAAATCGATGAACAGGTAGGCAGGCTGAACGTTGGTGAGCTTAGAGACTGGGCTAATGAGAGATTCGAGGCTTCGCTGGGTGAACAAGACCTGTCAGAGACCGATGATTTGAAAGAGCGGCTGGGGGAAATTGGCAGAGAGTATCTGCGGAAAGAGTTGAGTAACCTCGAAAGATATGTCCTGCTGCAGGTTTACGACGGCACGTGGAAGGACCATCTTTACGCGATGGACCATCTGAAAAGCAGTATCTGGATGCGGTCGATGGCGGAGAAGGACCCGAAGATTGAGTATAAGCGAGAGGGACACCGCATGTTCAACGAGATGCTCGACGCCGTTGAAGACCGGGTGACGGATGTAATATTCAAGGTCAGGCTCGAAGCCGGGGCTCAGGCCCGCAGCGTATATAACGTCAGCAAAGCGGCACATGATGAGGTCGGTCAATTTTCGATGGCGGAGCGGCAACGTGCTGCTGCGCAGGCACCGCAGGGGGAACAAACCGTTAAAAAGATTCAGCTTGATACACCAAAAGTGGGGCGGAACGACCCATGCCCGTGCGGAAGCGGCAAGAAATACAAGAAGTGCTGCGGGAAAAATGCCTAACGCATAACTGTTTTCACCATGAAGAGAATGGTGAAGTAACAAAAGAAAACATCGGACAGTAGTGAACTGCCCGACGTCTTCCGGAGGGGAGAAAATTGTGCTTATTTTCTAAATCGGCAAAAGCCGTATTTTAGCGTTAATTTTTGTTTCTCCATTTTAATATACGATTTTATCGGAGGTTTGTTTGAGCAGGTTGCCGGTTCAGGGGTCCTTTATTGATAGTCTCAGCCCCGAATAGTTACCCTGACAGGGGCCAATTATGAAAGGGTCATAGGCTCGTCTTTTCGGGATTTTCGGCGATAGACGGTGATACCCTTGCAACCGAGCTGATAAGCGAGCTTGTAGGCTTTATCGACGGCGGCGACAGTGGCGGTTTCAGGCAGATTTACGGTTTTGCTGACGGCTGCATCGCAGTGTTTCTGGAAAGCGGCCTGCATCTTGATGTGCCATTGGGGGGCAATATCAAAGGTCGATTTGAAGATTCTTCTTACGGAAGCCGGGATTTTTGACATATCCTGAATCGTGCCGGATTTGGCGATATGGGCTTCGAGTTTATTTGTATAGAAGCCCTGCTCTTCGGCGAACTGCCTGAAAATCGGGTTTATCTCGGTGAGTTTTTTGCCGGCGAGGACCTGGCGGGTAAAGGCCAGCGAGTATATTGGCTCTATTCCAGCCGAGCAGCCTGCGATGATACTGATTGTTCCTGTCGGGGCGATTGTCGTGACGGCGGCGTTACGCATCCTCTGATTTCTCTTCGTTCGCCAGATGCTTTCGTTCCAGTTGGGAAATGGGCCTCTTGCATCGGCGAGTTCAGCACTGGCTTTGTGGGCCTGGTCGTTGACAAACTTCATGAGTTTTTCAGCGAAGGCGACGCCCCTGTTGCTGTCGTAAGGAATTCCGAGCAGGAAAAGAGTATCGGCGAAACCCATCAATCCAAGGCCGATTTTTCGGTTGGCCTGGGCCAGGCGGACGGTGTCGCGGACAGGATAATTGCCCATATCGATGATATTGTCGAGGAACCTTACGGCCAGGTTAATAGTTGCAGCAAGAGCATCGTAGTCGATATCACGTTTGGAATCAGCCTGGATGACGAATTTGGTCAGGTTGATGCTGCCGAGTGTACATGCTTCGTATGGCAGCAGCGGCTGCTCGCCGCAGGGATTTGTCGCTTCAATTGGTCCGAGTGAGGGGATGGGGTTATCGGCGTTGATTCGGTCTATGAAAGCCAGGCCGGGTTCTCCCGTAGCGTGGGCACATTTTGTGATAATCTTCCAGAGGCCACCGATGGTGTAAAACCTGCGGGAATCAAAGCGAGGCGGGACTTTTGCGCCGATTGGTTCGAGGTCGTCGATTGTATAATTCACAATGTCAATGCGACGTGGGATGAGATAATTTTGGTCTGTGCGGGGGTTGGTCACAACGTGGAGGGATTTGGGACTCTTAGCGAGCTTTTTCATCCAGTCGTCGGTCAGCTTGATTGAAATATTAAAGTTAGTAAAGGCTTCGAGGTTTTGCTTTGCGTAGAGGAACTTCAGTATATCGGGATGGCTGATACTGCACATAGCCATATTAGCGCCGCGGCGAAATGCTCCCTGCTGGATTGCGTTGGTGGCCTCTGAAAAGACTCGCCAGAAACTGATGGGCCCGGAGGTGGTTCCGCCGCTGGAGGCAACGATATCTCCGGTTGGGCGTAGTTTATCGAGAGAAAAACCTGTGCCTCCACCTGCCTTTTGGATAAGGGCGGTGTTCTTGATGGTCTCGAAGATATCCTCAATGCTGTCTTCGACCGGCAGAACAAAGCAGGCGCTGAGCATCTGGACTGGGCGATTAGCGTTCATCAGGGCAGGTGAGTTGGGCAAAAACTGCAATGACGCCAACAGGTCATAAAACCTGCGGTGCCAGGCTTTTATCTTCTCGGGTGTAGAGCCATATCGTTTCTCTGCTGATGCAGTCATTGACGCGACCCTGCTGAATAGTTGTGCTGGCGTCTCAATGCATTTACCCTTCTGATCTCTGAGCAGGTAGCGGCTCTTTAGTACGGTCAGGGCATTTTCGGAGATTTTTGGCGCCTGGCCCGGCGCCGGTACGATCGAATCCATGATCTCGACCATGTGAGCTGTCCTTATGCGAAATTAAATTTTACGAATCCACCTGAAGCGAAAAACATCCCTGACTCGTTCAGTAAAGCGTATGCCGCTGCGCTGCGTGCTGGTTTTGAAGTTGGCATCTTTCAAATCCTGTGTAGTCGGCTTGGGTCGGCGGGCGAATATCGACAATACTGCAGCCGCAAAGCCGAGGAGAGTATGTTTTTTTGTTTGTACGGGCATATACTGTTGCCTTTAGTCAATTATCTTTGCACCGCTATCTTTGTTGCTGCGAGCAGTTCTTCGCCGGTCCTGCTGTCGAGTTCGTTTGCGGCAAAAAGCTGGTGCTGTTCGAGTATTTCCGGCTTGGCCTGGTAGTATCGCGTGACTGCTGCGGTTCCTCCTTCGGCAGGGCCGTCGGTTCTGTAATCATTATCTAATAGCCAGGCGCTCGTTTCGTGGTCGTATTCAGCAGGGTAGATCAGGACCACGACGAATTTGTCGGGAGAGTATTTCGCCAAATGGACCTTTGCCCGGCAGGGCGGGGAGCTGGTTACGGCAATATCTGTGAGTTTCCTGAAGTTGGCAGCCGCCTTTTCGGCATCTTCGCTGTAGAAGAACATCCCCGCTTCAAGTTGGAAGGTCCGGGCTGGTACACCTTTTAATTCGAGCCGGCCGTCCGGATAAGCGTTGTGGATTTTGTAAACCTTCACGTCTTTGTACTTCTCGCTGTCGAGCAGTTCGGCGACTTCGGGTGCGGTAAAGCCCACGCCGGAGTTGTCGCCGAAATCGACGACGTACAAGCCTACGTATTTGTCGGGTTTTTTCAGTTCTGGCAGTTCCATAAGGTGGGTATTCTAACAAGGCTTTTCACAGATTTCACGGATTTTTTTGCAAGAGTTACAAAGGAGCCAGGTTGTCTGTGTTTATTCGACTTTGACTTTTGCGAAGCGGCGTTTGCCGACCTGAATGACCATGCCGTCTTTAGGGGTAATTTCAGCATGAGGGTCGGTGGTTTTGTCATTGTCGATGGTAACGGCCGATTGTGAGCACATTCTTTTTGCTTCACCGCCGGTTTCGACAAGCTTACATGCTAATAGAAGCTGTTTTACGGAAATTGGCTCCGCGGGCAATTCGAATTCGGGTATTTCATCGGGAAGTTGTTTCTGGGCGAAGACTTTGTCAAATTCTGCGGCCGCGAGCTGGGCGGTAGCTTTGTTATAGAATTGTGTGACGATTGTTTTGCCAAGCAGGGCCTTGGCCTCTTTGGGATGAGTCTTCGACGGGTCGGTAAGCTCTGCAACTTTGTCCAATGGCAAATCAGTCAGCAGCGTGAAGTAGTTTTCCATCATCTTATCGGAAATACTCATTACCTTGCCGAACATATCCTTAGGCTCATCCGTTACGCCGATGTAGTTGTTCTTGGACTTGCTCATTTTTTCAGTGCCGTCGAGGCCGACGAGAATCGGCATGGTCATGACGACCTGCGGCGGCTGGTTAAAAGCGCGCTGGATGTCCCTGCCGACGAGGTTATTGAATGTCTGGTCGGTTCCGCCCAGTTCGACGTCACTTTCTATGGCCACTGAATCATAACCCTGCATCAGCGGATAGATGAATTCATGGACGTAGACGTCAATTTCTTTTTGAAGGCGCAGCTTGAAGCTGTCGCGTTGTAGCATTTGGGCAACGGTTTTTTTTGCAGCGATTTGAATTAGTTCCATCAGGGTAAGCTTTTCGAGCCAGTTACTGTTGTAGCGGGTCTCGAGTTTGTCTTTTGAGGTGTCGAGGATTTTTCCGGCTTGTTCGAAATATGTGTTTGCGTTTTGCTCAATCTGTTCGGTAGTCAGCATCGGCCTGGTAACGTTCTGGCCTGTCGGGTCGCCGATGCGGGCGGTGTAATCACCGATTATCAGGACAGCTTTGTGGCCCAGGTCCTGGAATTGCCGCATCTTTCGCAGGACGACCGTATGGCCGAGGTGGATGTCAGGGCTGGTCGGATCGAGGCCGAGCTTAATCCTGAGAGGGCGTTTCTTTTTTGCCGACAGAGCCAGTTTCTCGGCGAGTTCCTGCTCGTTGAAGATTTCTACCGTGCCTCGTTTAAGCAGTTCCAGTTGACTTTTTGTATCCTGGGTCATTTTTCATCCAGTTCAATAGGTGTTACGTGGACGAGGATTATAAGATAAAAAGGTATATTTGGCAACTTGCACGTCAATTGCCAGAGACTCCGCCGGAGACAATGAACTTCATGGCGTCTGCGGAATCGATTTGCAGGGGGGTGACTCGGTCTTTGGCGAAAATGAGCAACTGGCCTGCGAAGTTATATGACTGGGGCATATAGACAGCCACACTGCCGCCAAGAGTCAGTGAGGTCAGATCGTCATTTGTGATAAATCCAAGTGCCCTGGGACCGCCAGGAATCAACTCCACCGTGACAGGCTTGTCAAAACTTTTCTTGTCGCCGGTAAAAGCTTTGACAAAATCTTTACTAGCCGAGTAAAGCAGTTTGGCTAAAGGGACCTTTGCAAACAGCTTGTCGATGATAGAGAAAAATTTGCGTCCGATGAAGTTCGAGGCGAGCAGGCCAATTACAAAAATCAGGACGAGTATGATGGCCAGGCCCAAACCGGGGATGTTAATTCTGAGCAGGCTGCGGAAGATACCGTCAAGGGTAGTGAACGCCCAGACAACAGCGAAAATGGTCAGGGCTGCAGGGACAAAAATAAGCAGCCCGCGTACGAAATATTTGGCAATGCGTCTCATCTTTTTATCTCCTTAATCATTTGATTCAACGTTTTGAGGCTTTAAGTTCTTATTTGCCCGATTCTTTTTTAGTTGAAGTACCAGTAGTATTGCATACAGGGCTACCATGGCAAGGACAAAGGCGAGGCAAATGTCCTTTATCTGAGATTGAGTTAGAAGGTTCCAGAGAGGACGATAGTTCTTATTCGGCCAGAACATCTGTACGTCCCAGTGGTAGATGCTGTCGATAGTGGCGTGGAGCCAGGCGCCGAGCAGGCCAGACAATGCCATTTTTAAAGCTGTAGGCTTATAAGCCATTCGCAGTAAATCCATTATTTTCTGAAATATGTTTTTGAGAGGGAAAAGCGAAAACCCAAAGATTATGCCGAGGATACCGCCAATCAGTAGCGTATGAAAGTGAAAGACCTGGTGGGGAAAATTCCAGTGTGTTAGAGGCCCGGCGATGTGATTAACACTAAATAGTACTTCAACCTCAATTATAACGTTTATGAGGATAAAAACAGGCAGGTCCAGCCAGCGTTTAAACAGCAAGCCTAAAAATCCACTCGGACCAAAATGATATGGTGTATAAGGCATATTATCGTTTCTCGTCGCTCGTGTTTCGTAACTCGTAATTTTCCTAGGTGAACGGACACGAATGAATACCAAATTTGGGGTTTAAAGCCAATTGAAATCCAAGAGCAAAAATCAGGATAAAAAAGCGTAGTTTGCCAGATATTTTTTAACGTAGTCAGTGACTGATTCTTCGAGTGGGGTGGTTTGATTGGCACAGTCGGTATTTGTAAATTTGGTCATGTCGGCTTCGGTGAAGTATTGGTACTGGCTGCGGAGTTCAGGAGGCATATCGATAAATTCTATATTGGGCTTTTTATCAAGGGCAGCGAAGACAGCTTTGACCATATCGTTCCATGTACGGGCGTTGCCTGTGCCGATATTGAAAATACCGTTTGCCTTGGGATTATCTAAAAAGAAAAGTGTCATGTCAACAGCGTCTTTAACGTAAAGAAAGTCGCGCTTATACTCGCCGTCGGGATAATCAGGATTTTCTGATTTGAACAGTCGAACTTTTCCGTCGGCCTGAATTTGTTCGTAGGCCTTGAGGACGAATGAACGCATGTCGGCTTTGTGGTATTCATTAGGGCCAAAAACGTTGAAATACTTCAGGCCTGCGATGTCTTTGAGCAGGCCGTGCCGACGGGCCCAGAGGTCGAAGAGCTGCTTGGAATAGCCGTACATATTAAGAGGCCTAAGCTCGTCGAGTTTTTCCTCATCGTCTTCGAATCCCCTGGAGCCGTCACCATAGGTCGCGGCGCTTGAGGCGTATATGAATCGAATGTCGTGCTCGACTGCCCAGGTGGCGAGAAGCTTTGTGTACTGAAAATTATTCTGCATCAAAAACGATGCATCGGTTTCGGTCGTGCTGGAGCAGGCGCCCATGTGAAAAACAGCGCGAATACCTTCGTGCATATTGTTCTCGACGACGAGATCGAGAAAGTCGAGTTTGTTGATGTAGTCGGCAAAGGAGAGGTTAACGAGGTTTTTCCATCGAAGGTCGGTGCCAAGGTCGTCGACTACGATGATTTCGTCGTATCCTCTCTTGTTCAGGGCGGCGATAATCGCCGAGCCGATAAAACCTGCTCCGCCGGTTACTACTATCATCTGAGTACTCCAAATAACACCAAATCGAAGCTAACAAGTTAGTTAATGGGCAGTTTCGTGTCAAACCTTAAGATTTGGGCGCAAAAAAAATGGCCGCCTGACACAGGCGGCCCAGAAGGTTGAAAAATGGCAGATATATCAACACATGGCCAGATAACTGGCAATTGCCAAAGCCAAAATTCGTTTTTTGGTTAAGGCAAAAGGTATCCAGGTCGTGCAGTAAAATTCAACTATTTTCTTCATCGCCTTATTGGCCCCCAACATAGCCTTACTTCAACGATTGTATTGTAGCAGAATTGGGGACCTCAAGTCAAGGATAAATGAGCAATGCGAGAATTAAGTCTTGTATATATAAGAAGATATGCGTTTTTAAGGGTTGAGGTTTTTGGCTGCCGGGAGCCAGGCTGCAGCTTGATAGCTACAAGAGGCTGGGAAGGACACAAAACCTAAGCTGAAGTGTGGTTTCGAGTCTGGCCTGGTTGGAGCAGTTCATCATCCTTATGGTTTCGCTGAGCCCGCGGCTGAGCATTCGTTTTTTCATTTGTGCTCCGCCGCGATTTCAGTCCAGTCCGGCTGTGACAAAAACGATACTACCTTTTCAAATTCCGGTTTCAGCTCATCAAAAACCTTGGTAGCTGTTTCTATATCGTCCTGTCTACCTGCACGTTCCAGACGGCCGGTTATATCTGAGAGCCTTTTTGCTCCAAAATTTCTACCTAGTCCCTTTATAGCATGAGCATGCGATGCAATTGCTTCGCTATCACCAGATTTCATAGCTTCTGAAAGTTTTTCAAAATGCTCTTTGTTATCCTTAAGGTATGTCGGAAGAATTTCCTCAATTAATTTTTCATCACCAAATCTGTCAATCAACTGGTCCCAGTTGATTATTTCTTCACTAACTTCGGTGCAAGGCCTCTCCTGGGAGTCAGGTTCTTGAGAAGTTTCGCTGAGACAAAGGTTTGTGAGTTCATCTTCCTGTGATTTTACCGAATAGACTGTCTTGCTCAAAGTCTCGCTCTTAGAAGGCAGGTATTTAGTAATTTGTTTCAGTAGTTCTCTGCGGTCGATGGGTTTGGTAAGATATCCATCACAGCCGGCTTTGATGCATTTCTTGTCATCGCCCTTCATTACATGAGCTGTCAGTGCAATTATTGGTGTTGTTATCTCCTTAGCTCTAAGAGCTTTTGTAGCTTCGTATCCGTTCATATGAGGCATCTGAATGTCCATAAGTATCAAGTCAAATTTATGGGCAAGTGCCTTCTGCAGGGCTTCCTTTCCATCTTCTGCGATTGTTACCTCCAAACCCATCCGCTTCAGTAGGGACTTTATAAGCATCTGATTAGTTTTGACATCTTCAGCAACAAGTACATGGCCGGAAAACTCAGGTTGTTCCATTTGCTCCCTGGCGATATCTGTGTGACTGGCAATGTTGTATCTGTCCAAAAGAGGTTGTTTTGTTACGTCAAGACCGGCTGGTATTATGATTGAGAATACCGAGCCTTTACCTTCTTCACTGGTTAAGGTAAGCTCTCCACCGAGAAGTTCAGCTAATTGTCTGGTGATGGTTAATCCTAACCCTGTTCCGCCATACTCGCGAGAAGTACTTCCATCTGCTTGAGTGAATGATTCAAATATTTTTCCCTGCCTCTCTGGAGAAATACCAATGCCTGTGTCTTCAATATCGAAGCGAATATATGGTTGATTGTTTCTGTCTTCCAAAGAAATGTTTACGCATACGTGTCCTTTGTCAGTGAATTTAATAGCATTATTTACAAGGTTGATTAAACATTGCTGCAAGCGAGCCTGGTCAGTGTGGATATTAGCAGGCAGGTCGCCGTCTTCTCGAATTTTAAATTTCAGGTCTTTTTCTGTAGCTATCGGTGATATCATAGATTCAATCAAAGCCAACGGGTCTCTGAGAGAGCAGTCGCGCTTTTCAATATCCAGCTTGCCGGCCTCAATCTTGGAGAAGTCCAGAATGTCATCTATGACCTGCAGCAGGTGCTTGCCGCTGTTGCAAATTGTGTTAACATAACCTCTCTGCTCATCCACAAGCTTCCCATCAGCGAGTACCTCGCTGAAACCAATAATAGCATTCATCGGTGTGCGGATTTCATGGCTCATATTCGCAAGGAACTGACTTTTGGACGTATTGGCAATTTCAGCCTCCTTCTTGGCCAGTTTTAATGCTTGCTCGGTCTTTTTGTGCTCGGTGATAATTCCTAATTGTCTGCCCAGAGCATCAATCAGGTGCCTTTCTTCTTTAAGAAAGGGACCTTCATCAAGTTCAGGTTTGTTTTGCATGTAATAAACCTCAATGTATCCGATTTTCTCTCTGGAAGCCACGATGTCGGCTGACTGCTTCCAGATAGTCTGCTCGAAGTTGTCCGTCATAAATTCCTGTCCATTAACGGCAATTCTGGCACAGGTTATCTCTGGGTACTGCCAGGATGGCGGTATCAAATCAACCGTTTCGGCAAATATATCATCCATTGATTTCTCAACTTCAGTGGCAAACATGGAAACCCTGTAGAGACAATCCAGTTCCTTCATACGCTCACCGAGATTATGGTTCAAAACCCTCAACTGTTGCTCATTTGCTCTTAGCTGTTGTTGACCGGACTCAAGCTGCTGATTAGCAGCTTTTAACTGCTGTTCGCTTGCCTGCAACTGTTGGTTGGCAGCATTAAGTTCATCTCTCGATGTAGTCGTTTTTTGCAAATCTTTTGCCATCTTATTGAAAGAGCTGGCCAGGTCACCAATCTCATCATTTGAGTTAACCTCTATCTGAGTATCTAACTTACCTGCTCCTATTTGGGCTGTGGCAGCTTTTAATTTTGCGATGGGATTTGAGATGGAATAGAAAATGAGGTAACCTATTCCTATTGATAGTATCAAAGCAACAGCAACAAAGACAAAAACTAAACGTGTGCTCGTTTTAATTAGATTTCGCGCCTGGTTGTTTGCTAATTCCACTTCTTCTGTAGAGGTCGCGAGTGCCTCATCGTATCGAGCACCTTTCCTCTGAACATAGTCTCGAAGACCCTGTTCATAAATCTTCTTTTGATTCCAATATTCCTGGCTTTCCAATATTTTAACTGCTTTTTCTGCTTGTCCGTTATTAACAAACTCAATGGCTTCGTATTCCATGTCCACAAGAGCAAGATTTGCCTTATCAACACTTGAGAAATATTCTTTGTCCTTTTCATCTCCTCTCTCAATGGCCTCCTTTATTATTCTGTCCAATTTTGGCTCAACATCCCTATAACGCTTTTCCCATTTTTTATCTTTGGTAAAAGCGAAATTCCTGGCCGATTGAGTCAAAACCTCGTCATAATAACGTATGAACTGAGCTAATCCATCCAAGCGTGATGATTCACTTATTACCCTTACGGT
>SDBV01000775.1_pt1 | contig 46483 bp, 35 predicted proteins | sample 2277081 | NCBI WGS metagenome assembly SDBV01 (sample SAMN10402039, study PRJNA504765) | marine sediment metagenome | isolation source: marine sediment core GS10_PC15, 223 cmbsf | place: Arctic Ocean: Southern Knipovich Ridge | collected 2010
GAGCGCACAACTATATCATTGATTGAGGCTCCATTCAACAAAGGGCTTGAGCTCTCGCGACCTTGTTGGATGGCGCATTTTGCGCAGGGCTTTGGCTTCTATTTGGCGTACGCGTTCGCGTGTTACGTTGAATACGCTGCCAACTTCTTCGAGGGTGCGGGGGTATCCGTCGCCTAGTCCGAATCTGAGTCGCAGCACTTTTTCTTCTCGTTCGCTCAGGGTGTGCAAGACGTCGTTTAGCTTTTCCTGGAAAACGCTGAATGCGGTTGCGTTTGCGGGCGATTCGGCGCCTTTGTCTTCGATGAAGTCTCCAAAGCAACTGTCGCCCTCATCGCCAACCGGTGTTTCGAGGCTTATGGCTTCTTGCGCAATTTTGAGTATGCTGCGGACCTTGTCGGCCGACATCTCCATTTCTTCTGCGATTTCTTCGGGCGCCGGTTCGCGTCCGTATTCCTGAACAAGGCGCCGGCTGGTGCGTACGAGTTTGTTTATTGACTCGATCATATGCACTGGAATACGAATTGTTCGCGCCTGGTCGGCTATGGCCCGTGTAATGGCCTGCCTAATCCACCATGTTGCGTAGGTACTGAACTTGTAGCCACGCTGATATTCGAACTTGTCCACGGCTTTCATCAAGCCGATGTTGCCCTCCTGGATAAGGTCCAGGAAAGACATGCCCCGGTTGGTATATTTCTTGCCTATGCTGACAACCAACCTCAGGTTGGCCTCGACAAGCTCCATTTTTGCCGTGTAGATCTTCTCCTCACGGTCCTTGATAGTATCAATCAGCTCCGTGATTTGATCCGCATTGAGCCGGGCGTCTGTCTCGATTTGGTCAACTTTTCGCTGCGCCATCTGTATACGGCGTTCGGCATCGAGTATCACATTCTTGTCCAGATCGTATTCCTCGGCGGCAGAAGCGGACCTTCGAACTTTTACAGCCATCTTGTGGACCACGGCAGCCTCGAAGCCGATCTCTCGTTCGATTCGGTCTATTTCGTCTTTAGCGGCGGCAATACGGCGCTTTAGGCCCTTAATCTTGCGCGCAATCTTCATAATTTCGCGCGTCTTCAATTTGAAGGCGCGTACGATCTCGGCTTGTTTCTTGCGCAGCCCCGTAATTCGCTTCAGAATATTATTGAGACTCCGTTCAGAAAGGCCGGAACGGCGGTTACGTTTCTCCTGGGACTCGATATTGCCTTCCAGTTTCACGATAACTTCAAGGTATCCGGGAAGCTTTTTGAGAAATTTTTCCTGGTCCTCGGGTTCCTCATATTCAGTGATCTGCGCTACGCTCAAGCGTCCAGCCAAGATTCGAGCAGCCAACATCTGCAACTCTTTGAATGTATAGGGGGTGCTCAGAAGTACACACGTCAACTCTTCTTCGGCCTTTTCGATGCGCTTGGCTATCGTGACCTCTTGATCTTTTGTAAGAAGAGGTACGCGTCCCATCTCACGAAGGTACATTCTTACCGGATCATCGGCCCGTTCCATTCGCGCGGGTGTCAGTTCCTTGCGAACAGGCTCTTTCTTGCCTTTCTTTGCCGCCCCTTTGCCTTTGTCTGATTTCTCATCTGCATTGATTTTATCGACTATTTCGATGTTCTTGTCGCTCAACTCGAGCATAAGCTCATCTATTTCGTCCGAAGACGCATCTTCCTGAAGAATCTCGTTTAGATCGTCGAAGGTAATCTTACCTTGCTTCTTGACCAATTCGAGGGCCTTCTTTTTTCCCGCTTGTACGTTTTTAGAACTCTTCGCTGTGGTTACAGGCATCTTGATCCTCTACATTGTTTGTCACTAACCCAGTAAAAAACTGGGTATCCATTGCTTCGGTTTAGGTCGCACCTACCTTTTGAATTTCTCTTTCTATTCCGGTCTTTTTTGAAACCAGATCCAACAGTAACGGCCTGTTGTTAGAACGTTCGGCTTGCTTTATTTGTTCCTGGATACTGCGTGCCTGGGCCGCCAATGCATCACGCTTGAGGCTCGCCGTTCGCTTAGTAACAAAAGGCTCCAATTCCGATGTCTTTGGGTCATATTCCACATTTGCCGCAGCGGCATAAAGGGCCTTCGCCGTTCTGTCCTGCAGTTTTTCTGGACTAAGCTGGCCCGAGGACTCAATAATCAGTCCCAGGACGTCCTTGAGCGCTCCGGCAGGCAGTTCCACATCCGCAACTTCAAGCTTCGCGCGTTCGAGTAGTTCGGCGCTATTCAACAGTGCCGCGATAAAGCTAATGTCGTCCTTGCTGGGCTTGGGTTCGCTATCGATATTATCTGTTGATGCGGGGCTGCTTTCAGTGTCCTTTTTTCTATGATGCTCATTTACAAATTTCTGGAACTGCGACCAAGCCACCCAGTGGTCCACGCCGATTTCGGGCGCAACCCGTCGAATATATTGCTCCTGGCGCAACCTGTCGTCAATCTCGACTATAAGCGCATAAACCTCTCTGATAACCTCGGTCCGACCCTCAATAGTCTTAAGTCTTGCTTCGTTCACTTTCGTATAAAACGAGAAGAAATCTGCAGCGTCTTCTATGAGCGCCTTGAAGGCGTCCTTGCCGCTGTCTCTAACATAATCGTCCGGATCCTGGTTTTTGGGCAACACAATCGCCTTAACGGCCAAACCAGCCTTCATGAGGATAGTCACGCCGCGCACCGCCGCACGCACGCCAGCCGGATCCCCGTCGAAAACCAAAACTACCTCAGAAACGTATCTGCGCATCAGGGCCGCCTGTTCCTTCGTCAGAGCAGTGCCACATGTCGCAACAACGTTTTTTATCCCTGAATCGAAACAGCGAAGAAGGTCAAAATAGCCCTCAACCAAAATGACGCTCTTCTCGCGGCGCATCGAATCACGCGCTTGGTAAAGGCCGTATAACACCCTACCCTTCTTGTAAATGACGTTTTCAGGGGAATTGATATACTTAGCGGGGCTTTCCCCACTCAAATCGCGCCCGCCAAAGGCCACAACATTTCCCGAAACGTCACGGATTGGAACCATCAGGCGGTCTCTGAAAAAGTCGTAAAGCCCTCCTTTGGAACCGCGCTTAGCCAATCCTGAGGCTTCTATGATCTCGTTCTTAAACCCTGCCTTAAGCGCTGCGTCAATTAGGAATGACCAGCTTTCCGGCGCATAGCCCAAAGCGAATTCTTCAATTGTCTCCTTGCTGAGTTGGCGTGAATCAAGATACGCACTCGCCCGCTCGCCCATTCCCTGTTTGCTCAGGGCCTGCTTAAAAAGCTTCTGGGCGAATTTGCCGAACTCAATCAACTTTGCTCGTTTATAATCGTCGCTGTTGTCACGTTCGGACAAAGCGGGCAGTCTTACTGCTCCCCTGTCTGCGAGTTTTTGCAGCGCCTCCATAAACGTGAGGCCTTCATATTCACGGAGGAAGGTTATCGCGTCACCGCCCTTTTGGCAGCCAAAGCAATAAAACATCTGGCGATCACGACTTACGGAAAACGAAGGTGTTTTTTCCTTGTGAAAAGGGCAAAGACCCACAGAGCGACCGCTTCCAGACGACTTCAGTTCCAGAAAAGAACCTATCACGTCGACAATATCATTGGCCCGAAGCACTTCTGCTTTGGTCTCTTCGCTAAACTTGTGCAATTGGCTCTGGGAACCTTCCTTGGCGCGAGAAGTATCGACGCGTATGTTATTTGCCAACAACCACTTAAAGGGCGTCAAGAAATCAATCCATTCAACATCTCAGGTCTCAGGCGCGTCATCTTGGACACAACCCACCCCCGGAGTTGTCAAATCACAAGAAATGTACCATGAAATTGCCCGGTTTGTCAACTGAAACTCGATTTTTTTGCTTTTAAGGCAGATTTAGAGATAATGTTAACCTTCAGAAACCGGTATCAAGAGCGCAAGTATCCTGACAGCAACACCTTAGGCATTGAGACTGCTGTTTTGACGCCACCGACAAAAGTCGACAGCACCGTCATCCTGAGCGAATGCGAAGGATCTCTCTCGTGCGTAAGTCGTTAGGAGAAAAGAGATTCTTCACTTCGTTCAGAATGACGATATGGTGCTTTTCCGGAGATTCTCGACTTTTGTCGGTGGCGTCTGTTTTGTCTCTCTCTGAGAAAGGGGATGAACCGAAGCAAAGAGTTCAGAAACTCAGCAGAATAGAGGATTCGGTCGGTCGAAAGATGGCGTGGCGACCGTAACTGACATGAAAGCAACTACTTACGAGTGTTCAGTGCACTTCAATATTGACCTTGGCCAAGGCACGCCGCAAATCGTCGGGTGTGAAAGGCTTGCGCATGCACATGACAGCGCCAAGTTCAATTATGCGGTTGACTGCATCGTTTTCGTAGTAGCCAGTCATTGCGATGACGCTTGCGGCGCTGTGTTCAGGCGAACTCTTGATTCTATGGCATACTTCAAAACCGTCAAGGCCAGGCAAACGCAGGTCCAGGAACACAACGTCCGGTCTGAACTGCGCCACCTTGTAACCCGCGTCGTACCCATCGCTGGCCACCTCAATCTGGAAAGCTGTCTGTGTGCGTTCGAGAAACCTTCTTATAACCGAGATAATGATCTTTTCATCATCAACAATCAGGATACGGGTGCCAGAATTATCCAGTTCGATATGAATTGGAATATTGTTGTTGCGCAGGAATTGCACCAAGTCTTCGCGCCTGATCCGGCGATGGCCGCCAGGTGTCTTGAAGACGTGTATCTTACCGGCCTCGGCCCATTTTCGTATGGTGTCGGCGGTAACATGGCAGTATCTGGCTACTTCCGATGTGCTAAAGGATTGCTTAACTTCCATTATTTACGTCGCCTCAATATGCTCTCCAGCCACTTGATACTTCTTCTAGAACAATGGCCAGCCTATAGATTTCCGTGTCAGTTTCTTCCACTTCAGCATGGAGCTGGAGCGGGGAGTCGAACCCCGGACCTCATCATTACGAGTGATGCGCTCTACCAACTGAGCTACTCCAGCCCAAAAAATGGTGCCAAGGGGCAGAATCGAACTGCCGACACGCGGATTTTCAGTCCGCTGCTCTACCAACTGAGCTACCTCGGCACGGACGAGTAGCATACTCAAAGTTCATAGCAAAGTCAAGTTCAGCCCACCGTATGTGAGCGGGCGCCTGTGCTCTTGGGAGAGCGCTGGTCCAAGAACACACCTCCCGTATTCTCTTTAAGGGCTTTTGCCCGCATCTGCGACACAGATTCAAAGAGTCTCTCAGGCGGCACCGAGCAACTCGAATCGTGCAAGGTCACGCACGAAAGTACGTCAAGCATAACCCCTTGACCGCCTCCCGCAAGCTTTGCCGCGATGTCCTCGAAATCTTTTGTGTGGCCGATGGCGGTGAACAGTCCCTCCAAATGCCCAAGCCAAGTCTGCCTGAGTCTCGCACCAAAAGTCTTCGCTTGCTTTGTCGGCAACAAAGATATGAAGAAACCGCCTCCCATGTGCGCAACTGAAGCCCCGTCCGCTATTGATTGGGGAATGCACACCCGAATCCCCCTGGCAAAATGCCGAATCGCCCTTACTCGGGACTCGTGCCCGTATTTCTGTCCGAACTCTCGAAGCTGCAAAAGTTCGCTGTGGATTAATGCAAAACGTTCACTCGAACATACCCGCCGCTGCACCTCACGCTTAATATAGTCCGAGCCATTCATGCCGGTCACTTCGTCAGTACCAACTTGGACGGAAGTTGCACGCAGCAGAGATTCGATTCGTTGAATAAGCGTGCGCATTTGATAGGGTTTGGGTACGTAATCGTCAGCGCCTTGTGCCAAGCCATGTTTGACTTCTTCGTCGTTGTTCATTGCAGAGATGATGAGTATCGGCAGGTTATACAAAGCGGGTTCTCGGCGAATACTGCGGCAAATCTCGAAGCCGGAGATTTTCGGCAGCATTATGTCGAGTACCAGCAGATCGAAATCGCCCTTATGCACGGCATCCATTGCGTATTCGCCAGAGCCATTGAGCGTGCAAGAATGCCCCAATGCCTTAAGCTCATTGGCGATTTGCTGCGCGGTTTTTTTGTCGTCCTCAATGATTAGGATATTCGCCACCGGCCGAAGCCCCCCAAAATGATGAATCGGACTGTCAATGGTAGGCGAGGAGGGATTCGAACCCTCAAGCCTTTGACGGCAGCGGATTTTAAGTCCGCCGTGTATGCCATTCCACCACTCGCCCGACGTTAAGCGTACAAGACTGAAAAACTGGAGGCGGCACCCGGAATCGAACCGGGAATACAAGGTTTTGCAAACCTCTGCCTTACCATTTGGCCATGCCGCCCCGTAAGATTATTCTATCGAACAGACTCCCGGATTGTCAAACTTTGGGTGCCTTGAAGGTAATTGTGACACGCGAAGATATGCGGTGTCACTCTAAGAAACTTCTACAATCCTATCCACCTTAAGGCCAGGTCAAGCAAGAAAAACAGAGGCTTGCCAATAAAGCGGCCTGCAAATAGTAGCACAAAGATTAATCCAAAAGGCCCTACCCGTTGCAAGGCACGCTGCCCGCTTGGAGGCAGGAAATAATACAAAACGTGATGTCCGTCAAGCGGTGGTACAGGCAAAAGATTGAAGAGCATCAAGATAAGATTGATCCTCATCAATAAAAACAATATGCGAAAAGCAGGCATCTGCAAAGCTTCGGAAAATGTATCAACGCCACCAAACACAACGATAATTTTCATAACCACAGCGCTCATCAAAAAAAGAACAAAGTTAGATCCTGGGCCTGCAAGCGCTATAAAGACAGGATCAAGCCGCATATTCTTGAGGTTTTTGGGATTAAACGGGACCGGTTTTGCCCATCCAAACACAGGCGCGCCCATCATCATTAGAAGCAGCGGCAAGATTAGCGTACCCATTGGGTCAATATGGGCAAGCGGATTAAGCGTCAGGCGTCCGAGCAGGCGCGCTGATGAGTCGCCGCGGTAGTTGCTCATTGCCGCGTGGCTTGCTTCATGTACAGAAAGAGAGAATAGCAGGCACACAAAACTCATCACGAGGTCTGCAATGTTATCACTGGAGAACAAGACGGGATTTCCTTTTCAGGTTTTCACTGGCACACAAGTTACATTACGGGATTTTCTGGCATAAAATGGTGCAATACCATAAGAAGCCCCCATGCTATCGAGCAAGCAACAAGGGCCGAAACCGCGCCGACTTTGAACCATTCCAAGAACTTTACATTCAACCGGCACTGTTTTTCAAGCATGCCCAGCGCAACTATGTTCGCGGTACTGCCTATCATGGTAATATTACCGCCCATGCACGCCCCGAAAAGCAGCGCCCACCAAAGGGGCATGGCCTTGACGCTGTGCGACAATTCCTTAATAACCGGACTGAATGCGGCAACAAATATAACATTATCGACGAAAGCCGATCCAATAGCGGTTATGGCCATGATTGCGGGAATAAGAACGCCCAAAGTGTGGCCGAAGCTGCTCTTGAATTTCTCGGCCATAAAGACTGTGACTCCAGTGTGCTCCAGACTGCCCGCCACCGCAAAAAGAAGCATGAAAAACAGAAGCGTCCACCAGTCAACATCCCTCTCGACATAATGTCTTGCGCGGTCGCGTCTTACAATCATCACGACGCCGGCACATGCCAGAGGCGCCACGAGCAGAATGCTGTTCGTATCAAGGTGAAGCAACTCTTCAAGGAAGTGGTGGGATGCGATAAAGAGTACAGTCACCGACAGCAAGGCAACTCCCCGCTTATACGGGACATCTACCTTCGGAACAAGACTCAGATTTCGACTTATACGATCTTGAAGTCTCTCGTCGAATTCGTTTAACTCTTTTCTGTACCAAAACATGGTGACTGCAACGGTCGCCAGAAGCGACACAAGCATTACGGGAAACGCCCAGACTATAAAGTCCTGAAATGTCAGGTTCGCCTCGGTGCCTATGAAAATCCCCACCGGGTTGCCCATCATTGTTCCGGCGCTTCCGACATTTGTGCAAAGCACACATATTATTATGTACGGAGTCGGTTTCACTTTCAGCCTGCCGCACACTTGAAAGACAAGCGTCGCGATAAAAATAATCGACGTCACTTCGTCCACGGCACAAGCAAGCAAAGCTGATGCGATGGCCACAACAAATATAAAACGCCGGCCGGTCATGTTAGGCATGGAAACAATCATCTGAACGATCCAGGTGAAGAAGCCCAAGTCTCTCAAAGCGCCCACGATTATCATCATTCCCACTAGAAAAAGAATTACGGGCAAAGCGGCCGCTTCGACAAAGTCAGGTATGTTCAGCGACTTGGTGAAGATAAGTACGGCGATTCCCAAGAAAGCGATTGCAAGCCGGAAATTCCAAAAGAAAAGGGTTCCCAGTATGATACCCAGAAAAACGCTGGTGGCCACGCACCCCTGCAAGTCCAGGCCAGAGCGGCTGCCCCATATACCAACAGCAACGCTTATAATCACCATAAGCACAAGACGAGTAATCAGTTTCTTGGTACTCAGCTCAGCACTACTTGGTTCCGGTTCCATACAAAACTTCTCCTGTTGTTAAGCCAGAAGTATTCGCTAGTTATTGAAATCGATATCAGTTGATTGAGACGTCAGATCACGCCCAGAACACCTTCGACACGAAGGCATCAATATCCACGGTGCCAACGAGCTTTTTGTCATCCACGACAAGTATCTGACGCACGTTTTCCGTAAGAAACACTTTCGCCAACTGTATAGCCGGTACGTGGGCCGCGACAGTTATGTAATCCTCGCTCATAAAGTCCGACACGTTGCTCTCCCTGTCTCCGCGAAGAAGGTCGGCAAAAGGCTCAAACCGGAGAATCGGAGTGAGGTCATGCATCCAAAGCAAGTGTTCCGGAAGACTCAGACGCAGCAGATCTTCCAAAGAAACGACGCCCCTGAGATCCCCCTCTTCGTCAACAACAGGTAAGGTGCTGACTTTGTTCACGCAGAAGCAATCGATTACCGTTTTGAGATCGTCATGTTCGAAAATCGTGATCGGTTCCTCATTCATCAGGTTTTCAGCCTTTAAGTAAGGTGGCAGGCTACCGATACTTTTCGAGAAGAACTTGCACACTTCCTTGGGTGTTTTGCACTTAAGAAGACACTCCGTGGCATCAGGTTCGCCCATATCGCGAGTCAAGGCCGCCAAAGCCTGCAAGTAGAGTCCCGGGTCCGATTTAGGAGTCAATATGAGGATTACAACATGCACCAGACCCCTTTCCGCATCGGAAAAACTTATCCCGTCCGTACATGTGCCAATCGCAACAAGGATTTTGTCCAACTGATCAACGCGGGCATGTGGAATAGCCAATTTAGGCGCTATAACCGTCGTTGTGGCCCTTTCGCGCTCAATGCAGGCCTCGATCACGGAATCCTTGTCAAAACCGCCCTCGTTCTTGTGCAATAGCTTAGCCAGTTGGGCGATGGCATCCTCCCATCCCCCCGCCGACAAATTGCACACCACGTTCTTCGACTTAAGAAAATCGGCAAACCTGCGTTCCATCTGAGGGTTCATTCGAGAGTCCTTTTCCCCACTTCGATTATACGTCCCCGTTCTTTTCTCAAAATGATGTGAAAGTATAAGCGAAGACCGCTCCATCGTTCAAATTCAGCGTCGAAATTACGGTATTTAATCTACCCACTATCGCTTGCTACAATAGGCGCATGAGTCTTTTACATCCCAAAACGGTGCGCAGGCGAATACTTAAGTTCTTGTATCAGTGCTACGGCGAGAATCCCATGGAGATGCTCACTCCCGATGAAGTGCTCGAGGGTTGCGGCCTTACTCGGGATGAACTGCGCCGCAATGCCTACTATTTGCATGAGCGAGGTCTAATCGAGTTGATGAGAGGCTACAACCCCACCCTGTTTGACGCAACACGCATTACGGTTGACGGAATAGACCTTCTAGAGAATCGCCTGGAATTCGATGTGCGTTTCCCGCCCGAACCCTCCGAATCGGAACAGGAAGGAGCAAAGATCGTTTTGCTCGTCGAGAAGCTGGTCGAGGAAGCCGATTTTGTTGCTCTTGACGGAGAGGCCAGGAAATGTCTCCTTCGGGATGTTCAGTACCTGCGCGACGAAGTCTCACGCCCAGCCACGAGATGGCGCCGCAATGTGGTTAAATCAATACTGGAATGGATCGAGCACGCAGTTAACGGCCAATCTGACGCGCTGCCGTCATTGCAGCCTCTCCGCGCTGAACTGGACAGCCTCTCCCCCAGCTCTTAATACAAACTCAATCAGTGGCAAACCAGGCACGGGGCCGTGCTGTTTCTCGGATGCGGAGGACGTGTCGGCAATCCGCCTTCGTGGCACTCGCTGCAATTCGACGGGAACTCACCCGCGTTATGGGGCGAAGGCATTGCAGACGGATGGTCAATCTGCTCATGGCACACACCACAGCCCGTTTCTCTAGGCGGGTAATGACAGGTGACACAATGATAATTACTCGGACTGTCCCAGCCAGCCCGGTGTGACGACGGCTCGTTGCTTTCATGACATTTCATACACATGTCTTCCTCGTGACATGTGGCGCATGCCTGCCGATCCCATCTGGCATTAAGCCCATGCGTTTTTCTGCGCCATGAAATAGTGTGGCTCTGCGGCTCGTTTGTCCTGTGGCAATCTTCACAGAAAGCCTCAGTCTCACCGTGACACATCGAACAGAACTCAGGATCCATCTTCGATTCGAAGCCGTGTACTTTCGACCAGACGGCGGGTGCATCGTGCTGAATGCGCTGGTCCCCACGATACTGTGGCCGCGTGTCCTTCGTAATCTCGTTGTGACACACTTCGCAGTTCCCAAGAGCGGCGTCGGTCTTTATATGACAGTCGTTGCAGAAAGCCATGAGATCGTCTTGAAGCAGCGCAGCTTTGTCGGCATCCTCATGACACGTCGCACATTCTATTTCTTTGGCCAGATGCGAGGGGTGATCGAACTTTATTTCCTCGGAAAGGACTTTCTCCCACGGCGTTATCTCGATATCTTCATTTGTGTGGCACAAGGCGCAGCCTTTTGTATCAGGGTCGGGCTCTTCAACCTCATGACAGAATCCGCATACATCATGGTTCGGGAAAACCAATCCGCCCTCATCAAACGAATGGCATATGTCGCACGCAAGTTCCTCTGTGGCGTGGTGTGCGTGGTCTGATCGGATGCCCCTGTCGGCTTTTTTCTTCATGCCGTTCTGTACGGTCATGCACGCGGCAAGCACGAAACACATCAAGCCAATAACAATTGATAATTTCTGCGGACGCTGCACCATCAAACAGCTCTCCTAATTTTTTCTAAAAACGTATCGAATAATTTGCCCGTACTCGCCAATAGGGCGAGTCAGGTCCGTCATCATTTTCATAAACAACTCTGGCCGTCAAGTCCTGGTTTTCTTTCAGTTCCCACTTTAACTTTGCATAAACAGACCTGACGTCTTCGCTGGTTTCAACCACCATTGTATCCGTCAGCCATACCCACGGCCTCAAACCCGGATACGTAAACGGCAACAACGAGGTAATAGCGTCGTCTATCTCCAGCGGCAAAGAGTTGTAGGCAATAAGACGATCTTTGTATCGCTCAAAGTCGGCCCCGATTGCCAGCCGCACCTTGTCCCAATTCCTTGCGACCTCACCACTAACCGTCCAGAAACCATCACCAGAATTGCCGTCCCAATTCTCGAAAGCGACCGACGCGTCGTATACCTCAAACAAGTCGCTCGCCGCAAGAATGACGGCGTAACGAGTGTAATCTCTATTCGCCGTAAAAATCGAGTCGTTTTCGGCATCATGAATTTCACCCTCAAGCGACAGCGAAAACTTCTCCGTCAATGGCCGATGTAAAACAACCATGAAGTTCTGATAAGCGTTCTCGTTCCCCAGAATACGGGTGTAACCCACCAAATCGCTGATGCTGTCGCTAATATCGTCAAGCTGTGAACGGTAGGACACATCGTAAGTGAGCTTCAGGGCAGGAACGTAGCCGGTTGCCGCAATAGACACTTCACTGTGTTCACCGTCCTGAAGGCTGTAGCGCGCGAACAGACGCGTGTTTGGCGTAATGGACTGCCACAAACTCAACGAAACAAGACTATCTTGAAGCTTGTCGTCCGGCACACTCGAGAAAATAAAACTAAACAGCCTATCCAGAGAACGCGTGTCTTTGTAGAGGCGATGTTCTTCTCCGATATACGCGTCCAGGGCTATGCGAGTTGAAGCGAAGGGACGAAGCGAAACACCGCCGCCCGCGACACCATCGTCATGCGTATCGGCGTATACCGACGCCCGCGCCCCGCCAAACGCGTAGATATCCCACCTGGGCATGCGCTTTTTGAAATACACACCGTCAATACGGTTCCATGCCGCGCCATCCTGTATCCTCTGGCGGCCAATGCGCAAAGTCGAATCGCCCCACAAATCGTCAACATCAAGGTACAAGTAAAGAAGGCGAAGACTCACATTCGAGTCCGACGCATCGTTAATGTCGCTCAACGCGCCATAGGAGTGTCTGTCCGAGTCAAGATCCTCATCAAGCCAAAGCGAGGTACGCACATGGATCTTATCGTGATTGGGCGGATCGATTCTCAACTGAAGTTTCTGAAAAAGGTCGATATCGGTTTCGTAGTCAGACCATTCGGTGTCAAAACCTACATCGAAGCGGCCGCTGATCCAAGGCTTGGCCTCTTTCTCCTCCTGCGCGTGAGACGGAATAGGAAAAACTGACGCAATAATGCACATTGCCAATGCAATATTCGCCAATCTGAACTTGTTCGTAAGAATCGTTCTCACGCGTGTGCCTCCCTCATTTCTACACAACTCCTTCACAAAGCTTTAAGGAAGATTCCCAACCTGCTCGTAAAAACCTTGCACAGTTTCATTAACCGCCGTGTTGTCAACATCAAAAACCGGGGCATCCGGCACAGTGCCGTCATGGCATCCACTTATCCCCGAACATGAATTGGGAAGAGCGGGTATGCCGCCCTGGTTCGACGTAATAGGCTCGATTGTTTCCATCGTGTGGCTGAAAGAGCCATTCTCCTGATCGAGTCTTTGCAGAGGCGGCATATGGCACGTGCTGCACCGGCTTGCGCCTGTCCCCTCTGGATCTACTGGGTGAAACACTGTGTGAGACTCTATGGCCTCATCGCTGTCAAAACCCAAACCGCCGTGGCATTGCAGGCACTGGTCGTTGTTGACCGGACTCAAAGACATTCCGTCCTGCGTATGAACGTCATGGCATGAATGACACGTTGCGACCTGTTCCTTAGCGTGTTCGCTGTCAAGAAACTGCTCCACGCTGCCTTCATGGCAAGCCTCACACACTGTGTAGGATTCGTCGAATGGCAATCGAGAAAGAGTAGTGATGAAGAGCCCGCTTTGGCCGCCAAAACGAATATGCATGTACCCTGGCCCATGGCAGGTTTCACACTCAACTTGAATGTGCACGCCATCGAGATAGCCCAACCTGTCCGATGCGCTCTGGCCATTGTGGCATCCAAGGCAAGCGTCCCTTCCGGTGTTCGAGTTGAAACAGCTCGGAGCGCCTATAGAGCACATTGCCACCAAAACGACGAGCGACACAAGACCTGTGATTTTTTTTGAAATGTCAGTCATTAGCCTTTTCCACTGTATCCCGAACAGTTAGCGGTTTCCGAATCAATATCTTAATACAGCGCCCACGATATCATCACCGGCAAGCTGCTTATAGCTTAATTGGAGCAGCCCAACCGAATAGGCCGTGTTGTGGATCCCAAAACTACCGTCATTAGCGACCAGAGTGTAGTTCCAAACGGCCTTTTTCACCGTATCCAGATCACCTGCGGCAACCCCGGCAAGATTCCAGAATGCATCACCCTCGACATACGGATCGTCCTGCAACTGAACTGCGCCCTTTGCCTCAATCTGCTCTGCTACAAGCGCAAGAAGGCCCTGTACCTCTTCTTGGACGCCCCTGGCCGTCCCGTCGCCGTCATAATCGCCATTTGCGCCCCGGTTGTACGTATCCAATCCGGCATGGCATCCGCCGCAGGCCGTATCCACATTGCTGAAACCGTCCTCGGGATCCCCTGCGCTGCTGAAAATCATGTTGAAAGTGTGTTCACCCACCTTGTTTTCACCAGGATCGAGTATTCCGTCATAATCGCTGGCCCCAGGCGACCGCGCCATGTGGCAGGCAACGCACCTAACACCGATGGCCGTATGGGTGGAATTGTTCAGCGCTTCTCCGAAATCAGCACCATTTATCCCAAGAAGAACGTCCGCGGCGGTGCTGAAGTGCGGATACTCGCCGTTGGCCAACGCGGCCGGTGAGCGCCGTCCGTTATGGCATGTCATACACGTCGCTGAAGTGCCGTACCCTGTCCTGGGCTCGGCATCCCCCGCCAACTGCACGGAATCCACGACACGGAGTTGCTTTTGGTTTGTAGCGTCATGCGGATCATGGCAAACAGCGCACGTATGCACCTGTTTTTCCGTGCTACGCTCCGCCTCGGCTACACCCTTTGAGGCATCGATGTAACCCTGTCCGGTATGGCAAATGGCGCATTCCTCGCGTCCGGGCCCAGTTGGGAACTGGAACCCGCGCGAATCCGCGTCGGAGTGGCCACTCCGTTCCCATTGAACTTCCTGTATGTGGCAGAAACCGCAAACGCCCGCATCCAGCGTCACACTGATTTTCTTGTCTTGCGCGAATGCCGATGAGGGGTGCTGGCTGCCCGGTCCATGGCAGTTCTCGCATTGGACATTCGCCAACGCCGCCAGATCGCCGTAGTTGGTAGCCATATCGTTCCAGTTACCGTCCGCAAGTGAAGCAGGCCATGTCCAGCCAAGGCCGGCCTGCACATCATCAAACCCACCGTTGTCGGCGTTCAAATCATACCCGGCCGTATGGCAACGTATACAATCCTCAACGATATCGTTGGAGACTTCGCCGTCAATTTCGCGCGAAAAGCGCGTGGCGTGTTTCGTGCCCAGCCAAGGCGTGAACTTGTCCGGCGCAATTGCACCGTTATGGCATATGGCGCACCCGCCGCCCGTTACGCCTGAAGCGTCTTCATTAACTATGCCGGCCCCAAGATAAGTGCCCGCATTAATAACCTGCGTAGCAGCTTCACCAAATCCCTTAGCCGAGTCCGATGCGGCCACCGAAAGGGTATACGTACCCTCGATATCGGGGGTGAACACTATTGATGAGTCCGTCGAACCCGCCAAAACCGCTTGGGAACCTGCCGGGGCCGAATCTATCGCCCAAGAATAAGATACGATATCATCGCCCTCGGGATCGGTTGCGGCCGCATTCAAATACACGTCCGTACCAACTGCAACGTTATTAACACCGCTCGATTTACCCGTGGCAAGACCCAGCTCCGCGATATCGTCTTCCGAAACGGCGTCTATCCCTATTTCGGTCGTTGGCGGCTGATTGGTAACAGCTGTTACAGTCACTGCGGCGGTCGCCTCTTCCCCACTGTTCACGCCCGTTGCCGTTATAGTTGCCGACCCCGCGCTTACGGCAGTAACAAGCCCCTCACTGTCCACGGCCGCCACTTGCTCGTTGGTAGAAGTCCACGTGAAAGAAATGTCCAGAGGATCTATTGATGAGGCGCTTAATTGTACCGTAGCGCCAACCTGAAGTGTCGCTTCAGACGGAGACACCGTTACCGTGGCCACCTCGCCCTCTTTTACTATAACCGTTGAATTGTCTGAGCGGCCCGACCTGTTACCAGTAGCCGACACCCTGACTACTCCAACCCCGCGCCCTGTAACCAAACCATTATGATCAACAGACGCAATACTCGGGTCCGAGCTATTCCAGGTAAATGTTTCCGTGAGTGTTGAGGATGCGGAAAGCTGAGCTGTCTCCCCCACTTTGATATTTGTAATTTTCGGGGTGACTGTCACACAGCCGGAAACGCCAAGTGATAGTGTCAGGACAACAGCAAGCGAGGCCAAAATAGTAAAAGCGAGGCGTTTTCCGCGCACAACCTACTCCTTGTATTATATTCTTGGACAGACCAACGCTCTGCCTGTGTCCCCATCGAATTCTTAAGGAGTCGTTCCCTCTAGGAGACAATGTTCCTCAACATCAGACGCATGTCGAATCCCACAAATGCATCATGTCTAAAAGATACACGCTTACCGGGCCGTCTGTCAAGAAGAAAGCACACGTGGCAGGCCGATACCAAATAAAGCCCCATCAGGCAGACTGATTCTGGTTCCTCTTTTGCTGTGCCGCGGCCCGGCGCATCAGACCCACCGAACCTACAAGTAGGACGATTCCCTCGACCGAATAAAAAGCGAGCAATGCGCGATACGTGCTCGAGTTAAAACCGTAAGTGTGGAGACCGACGTTCAGAAGGTTGACCCCGAACCAGGAAAAAGCAACAACTATCCCCCCGAAGATGGAAAGCATGCACACCCCATAATCCCTGATGTATCCGCCAAGCCGCGCATGCAGAATCAGAAGTTGCCACAAAACGATCAGCAAGGCGCCGTTTTCCTTCGGGTCCCAGCCCCAAAAACGGCCCCAACTTTCGTTCGCCCATACGCCGCCAAGGACCGTGCCAACAACGTTAAAAAGAAGGCCGAAACATAGGACCCCGTAAACCATGCGTGCAAGGTTCTTATATGAAGCGGCGTCATCCTTCTTTATTCCGAAGGCCTTTCCAATAACGTACACATGCGCTATTGCTGAGGCGAGAAACCCCGCCGCATAACCTATCGCGATTGTCGTCACATGCGTTGACAGCCAAAAGTTCGAATCGAGAACGGCTACCATACTGGGCATAGTGTCGACCGCCTCTTGAAGTTCGTACTTGTTCGCAACGTACAGCCCTAAAACGCCAAGGGCCGAAGCTATGGACAGACCAATGCGCCGTCTGTTCACATACTCGATAAACAAGGCTGTCGCCACGGCCACGGCCGTTATGAAAAGAATTGTTTCGTACAAGGTCGTAACTGGCGGCCTGCTGCGAATTATACAACGCATGGTCATTCCCCAACTGAGAAAGACCGTGGCCGCGATTGCCAGGAATGTTGAACTCCAAACCAGCAGCTTTGCTGTTTTGGACTTTCTGTCGTGAATCAGCCACGACAGCGCAACTATTACAAAAGCGCCTATGAACAACATGCGACTCTTCGAAAAATAACCAATCTGGTGGTAGCTGTGTTCCTGCTTGACCTTTTTATACAAACCAGAAACGCTTGGCGACTTTGTTATTGCTGAGTGCAGCGCACCAAGTTTTAAGGCAAAAGCAGGACGGTCGTCCACCGAAGGGGCCAGCTTTGTAAAGTCCTGCAACAATTTAACATTGTCATGGTCATGTTCGCCCCGGTAAAACACACCCGTCACCACGTCATAAACGCTTTTCCATTCGTTATCTTCCGAGTCCGCCGGAGGTGGGAAGAAGGCCAGAATATAAGATGAGCCAACCGCCTCGTCCACCTGGTGAAATAGATGCCGAAGCGCTTCCATTTGAGATGCAGCCGCATCCTTGTCGCTGGCCGACTGCGCAGCGCTGATCTTTTCCCGAATTCCATGCGCCTCATCAAGTATCTGGGCCAGCGAATATTCCTCGCCCTTATTAAACAAGGGAGAAAGATCAGCCGAAATCTTCGCGCGGGCAAACTGGAAATAGTTGCTGAGCGATTCATACTCGCGAAGGTTGTGCCACAGATTGACCACTTGGCTCTGAAAAGGTGTCCTCTTCTTGCCGTCAATGCTGGAATATTCCTTGGAAAGTTCCAGGAGTTTGTCGCGGCCGGCAAGCAAATCAAGATACGAATAGCGGTCACGTTTTTTCTTGTAAGGCAGTCCTATGGCCACCAAAACATCGGATGAGTCAACCAGGAATACCTTGTACTGCGCGGCAACATTGGGATAAAACATGCAGTCCATCAACCATTCGGTAGGCTTGAGATACTCGCCCGCAGGGGTAGGACAGCCGCGAAGCCCTCTCAGTTTAAGCAGAGTGTAAAGAGCATATGTACTTATTGGCTTTACCCGTCCGCCTTCCTGAATTGGCAGGGTTCCGAAAACCTTAACGGTTTCCTTGTCCCACTTCGGCCTCGTCTCGGCTCGAGACCCAGCATCTTCCTGCGCAAATGCCGCCGAAAACATCAAAAAACCGGCTAAAATAAATGTCAAAAGGAGCCTCATACCGTCCTCTTTTCTCGTTTAAGATAATTGATAAGCGTCTGCATGAAATGTATCGCCATACCCAAGGTCATTATCGCGCAAGCCCAAATAGGGAAGTCGTAGGCTGGGTTCTTGCTCACTGACAGGACCGTGTAAACGCGTCCACGATCCTCACCAAAGGAGGACTGATAGAATGTGTAGCCTCGATGTCGCAACGGCTCGTTCATGCTGATTCGTATGTCCTGGGCCACACCCCCGTCTGTAAGAGTAACATCGCTTGCAAAAACTTTGGGAATGCCCGTCCTGGGATACAACTCTCGCGTAAACTTGTTCAAAGCCAAACTGAAAGGCATATACCAGTTGTGGTTCCGGAGTTCTATTGACCACTTTCGACCATCCAGACTAACCACAAGAGGTTTAAGCGACCTGCCCCACAATATACCCTCGGAAGAATCCGCGCCCGTTCGCGACTCTAAAAGAACGTAAGCCCCAGGAACATTCCTTAGGGCATCGCTTGCATTCTTGAGCGCCCGCAGGCTGAAGCCATCAATCACCTTTGCTTGCGCTGTTGAAGTGGCGCCCGCCTTCTGCGGAATACAGTTCTTAGAGAAGCCAGACACCGTCAGCTTGAAAGGAAAGACGTCATTATCAATTGTGCGAGATTCGTGAATGGCCAACTTGTCAAAGGTCTTACCAGGAATCACCCGTTCTACCGTCGTACCGCTCTCAACCATCTCAACTATGCCAATTTCCCACACCCGGTCGTTCACGGCCACATCCGAGCTTTCTTGCTCGAAAATCTTCATGTTTCCTTCCTGGCCCATATTGAAGGACACAAAGCCGCCTATTAACAACACTAAGATGCCCGTGTGCCCCAACAGCACCCCGATCTTCCTTTTTGCTTTCTTAACGCGGACAATTCCGCCCAAGGTCATATTTACAAAAAGAACGACAAGGACCAGGTAAGCGCCCGGCATAGGAATTGGGACCACGTCGGCGACCCAATGGACCAGAAAGAGGGATTCAAAATACTTCTGCTGGGTCGCGTACAGGGTGTGTTCGCCTTGTTCCAAAGTGCCCCAAAAGGTCAGCATTGACAGCAAGATGAATAGAACACAGGACAGGCCGTATGATGAAAGAAACTTGAACAAGCGCTGAGGTATATTTGTCAATGGTCGACTCCGCCTACGACACGAAGTGAATTGCAAAACGCAATGAAATTGTCCTTCTGGGCCGCGACCGCCTCATCTGGTCCGATCATCTTGACGAAAATGCTCTTCTCTCCCAGGTGGCGAGCCACACCCAAAAGCCGGGAGTTCTCGTTGGCGCCGCCGCTCATCCCCTGATATGTTCCCGCCACATCAAGCACCGGAATCTCTTCACCCAATACCTTAGTCTTAGGCATAGCGTCAATTTCCTCAGAACTTAAAGCAGGTTGGCCAAGCTGGTCCTGCCAACGGTTGATATTGGCTTCCATGCCTCCAGCAGCACCACCCAAGAGCGTAACGTAACATTGGACTCCAGGCCCGTCCGTTATCGTGAAATTACCCAAGCGCATGGATGTTTTTCCTGCATCTTCCCAACCCTCGGGTACGTCCCATTCAAACTTGACCGTGGTTGGATGCCCAGCAGGCAACTCAGCCGGCAATGTGTGTGAGTCGCTAAAACCGAAGCGCTCCGCGCTTGTTAAGACTGCCTCATCAGCAGTGGATTCGGCCTCGGCATCATGGCCGAGGTGATCGGAATGTTCATCTTTCTGTTCCGCGGGCTGCGCGGGCACCTCACGCCCCTCCTTAATGTCTCCCGAATTTCCACAGGAAACAAACGCCAAGATTGTCAGTGATAACAGTAAATAACGCATTTGGTTCTTAACCTCTTTCTTCTTTGTTTTGCCTCAGACTTAAAGCAGACAGTTTATTTTATAAACACATCGCTATTGGCGCGGTGTTTAGCGCCAATAGCGATCTCTTTCAATATGTTGTACGCGTCTAAAACTATTTCTTTTTAGGGTTAGGATGAGCAATTTTCTTCTTAGCCTGCTCGAAATCGAACCCGACTTTCTTGCCATCCTTGGTTGTGTAAGCCGCAGGATCCCAATTGGGGCTTTCATCGTTGTGACATTTCTTGCAGAATTTCTCGTCAGATGTAAAAGGAAGTCCTTTAACATCATCTGACTTGCCCGTCATCATTGCCTTTTTCGCCTCGGCAATATGGTTCGAGGCCGGGCCATGGCAAGTTTCGCACTGTATGCCAAACTCTTTCTTAATGGCCTTGGGCGCCGCCTTTTTCTTTTCATCGTAAGCGGTCACATGGCACTTCAGGCACTGGGGCGCCTCATTTGGAGGAACGGTGATGCCCCTTTCCACCGCTGCTTTTTTGGCCGCATCCATTGTCAAAGTCTTATAAGCCATCGAGTGCTTCATCTCGGTCCACTTTTTATACTGCGCACCCGTAGAAGTCTTGTTGTGGCACATTTTGCATTTGTCGTTCCCGACGTAGGTTGCATCAGCCGCAAAAACTGAAACACAAAAAAAAGCTACCAAAACCGACACAAATAAACTGACTGTTCTCTTAGCCATAATTCTCTACTCCATTCGTCGTTATCGACATCACAATTTTGACACAATTTCGCCATTGTACCTTCTAAAACACTCACTCGTCAATCTTGACGATCAGGGCGAAATATTATTCATAAACAAAGCCTCAAATATGCGTTTCAAGCCACCAATATCACGCGGTTTCCCGACATGTTGCCAGCAGGGGACATCATTCCACTTGCTCATTCAGGGAACTACTCGCATGCTTTAAAGTCAGGTATCTTGACAATTTGTTTAGAATAAGCGCAAACTTTCACTTGTTATGGGCCGAGTAATGTTGACAAAACCTATAAAAGAGGTATAATAACAAAACTGTGGAGCATAAGTTAAATGGGGTTGCTGTCGTGAGATTCTTTGACTCTGTTGACTTCTCGACCCTTTAGTTCGGCAAACCGAGGTGTGTTTTTGTCATGGCAACAATACGATTAGGTGAAATCCTATGCGATGATGGTCTGATTACAGTCCTACAACTGGCCGAGGCGCTGCAAATACAGAAAGAGGAGCGCAACCGAATTGGCAACATTCTTGTCGACCTCGATTATCTATCCAAGCGCCAACTCCGATATGTCGTCAGACAGCACAAGCGCAGAATCCCACTGGGCGAATACTTGTCAGAAAGTGGATTAGTAAGCCTCGAAGCCCTCGAGGCCGCGCTGAGCAAGCAGCAAAATACTCAGGAGTATCTCGGCACCATACTTATTGAGGATGGAGTCATTACCGAGGAACAGCTTGCAAAGGCATTAAGCGAACAACTAGACATACCGTATATTAGGCCCTACCTGCGGATGGTTGACGGTAAGGTTTTCAAACGCTTGCCCGAAACCTTCATTCGCCACAATAAAATCTTACCCCTCTCCCAGAGCAACGGGGCAACAACCGTTCTTGTGCCTGGACTCATAAGCGAGGCCGTGTGCTCCCAGTTAGAAAGTGTGTTTGGCCAAAACGTCGAGTTGGCCATAGGACCGGTCTCAAAAATAGAAGAAATAATTGAGACACTCCTCAGAAAAGGCGGAATGCCCTTCATGGCCGAAGCCCAACTCGAGACCGAGTTTGTATCGGACGCTGATAGCGCCCGCAAAGATATGAGTAGCGAGCGGCTACGTGAGCTGGGCGCCGAAACCAGTGCCGTAGACCTGCTCAATTATCTGGTTGATGAAGCTCTTAAGGAAGACGTAAGCGATATACACCTTGAATCCATGCCTGACAGATTGCGCGTTCGATTTCGCGTAAACGGCCTCCTAAGACACAAGACAGACTTGCCGCCGGGATTGCGCGACTCTCTATTCCGGCGCATAAAGACCCTGGCCGGCCTGGACGTTTCAGAAGTCCTTAAAGAACAAGAGGGACGGCTGACAGGACGCCTAGGCAAAATGAACGTGGATTTGCGCGTCTCGGTATTCGTCAGCCTCTTTGGAGAGTCCCTCAGCATGCGCGTTCTGCGGCCGGACATGGCCCTAATGGACCTGGACGACCTCGACATGACGCCAAATGCCTACGCCATGTGCCGAAGGTCGCTCGATTACGCATCTGGAATGGTGGTTTTTTCCGGGCCGCCGGCATCGGGCAAGACCGTATCAATGTATGCAGCCTTGAACGGCCTTAATAAGCCCGAGTCCAAAATTGTCACTATAGAAGACCCCGTCGAATACGTCATTCCAGGAGCTATACAGGGACAGCCGTCGCCCAGGACAGGCTCGACCCTCACAACACTGATGAGCGCCATTGTTCATCTCGATCCCGACATTATCGTCGTTGGTGAAATGCCCAGCGGTAAGGAGGCCCATGATGTCCTCTCAGCGGCAATGCGCGGACACAAGGTCTTGACAACCCTGCATGCAGATGACACTGTTGGCGCTCTTTTAAGGATGATAGAGGGCGGCATCGAGGGCTTTCTGAGGTCTTCAACGGCACTCACAATTATTTGCCAGCGTCTGCTGCGAAAGATATGTCCGAACTGTAAATGCACACATTTGCCCGATCCGGATGCTATCCGGCAGTTTCCTGTCAGGGATTTCGACCCGGACAAATACGACTTCTACTACGGCCAAGGATGCAGTTCGTGTAATCATACTGGCTTCTCGGGCAGAGTGGGCGTGTTCGAAGTAATGATAGTCAATGACGAACTGAGAGAAGCAATTCTCAAACGAGCACCCGCCGGGGAGATACTAACCATTGCAAGGGCGACAATGCCATTCCTCACAATCAATGAAATGTGCGTACTCAAAGCCATTTATGGAATGACGACAGTTGAAGAAGTTCTACGAGTGGCCCCGCTTGTATCGCGTGAAAGAGAAATGAAGAACCCATTGAGCATGTGGGAAATAGAGCGAATAAGCGAGGGTTCCACTTTTTCATAAGAAAATAGTGAGTGGCGAAGTAACTGATGACTTAACTCGAGGTTGTGAATATGAACCGAGCAAGACAACAGACCAGCATTAAAGAAAAGGCTGCGGTGGCAACGGGAAAAAACAAGCGCGCCTTGTTGCGGCATCTCAAAAACGGAGAGGACTTTGAAGCCGCCCAAATCTTTGAGGAGCTGGGGGAAATAGACCTTGCGGTCGAGCACTATTCTGAAGCATCAGAGTTTGAAAGGGCGGCACAACTCTTGTCTGCAAACGGACGGCACACCGACGCGGCGAAAGTGTATGTCGTGGCAGGTACACCGGAAAAAGCTTCGGAAACCCTAATCCGCGGTGGCAAATACAAAGAAGCCGCAAGAATGCTGGACGGAGCGGGAGACTACATACGTGCCGCCGAATTATACGAGCAGGCCGGAATGTTCGAGAACGCCACGCGTTTATTTGAAAAAGGCGACCAAATCGACGAGGCAATCCGTGTTTGCCTGGAAAACAACGGAGACGAACGCGCCGCAATGTTAAGCGTTAAGATCGGCGAGCACGCCAAAGCCGCCGATATTTTCAAAAACATGGGTGCCTATGTGAAAGCAGCACAGTGTTATCTCAAAGTCGACATGAAACAAGAAGCTTTGGAGGCATTTGAAAAGGCAGGCGCGACATCCGATGCTATGGCTTTGTGTGAGGAACTGAATCTACTTGAAAAAGCAGCGGGATATCACGAACAAAAAGGCAATAAAATAAAAGCGGCAGAACTGTATCGAAACGCTGGCGACTATGTTTCAGCAGGCCGTATTTTTGAGTCTCAACACCAGTTATATGACGCCGCTGAAATGTTTGAGCATGATGATCAAAACGTCCAGCATGCCGCCGAATTGTACCGCAAAACATTCTCAGCAAAAAGAACTTGGCATTCAAAAATGAAAACGGCTGTCTCAGATATTGTATGCACAAGTGATGCTCAAAAAATCGTCGTGAGCCTTGCAGGACCGGAAGTACTGATGTTCGACAACGAAGGCAATGAATTGTGGCAGTTCAGAATCCCAATGGGCGTACAAACACGCTCAGTCGCAATTAGCCGTGACGGAGCCAACGTTGCCCTCGGAACCAGGAGAAGAAGCGTTTACCTGCTTGATGCTTCCAAAAAGTTCATTTGGAAACGAGAGTTGGGCGGCGAAATCAGGGGATTAGCCTTCGTGGGAGACGAAGGCGTTATCGTCAGTGGCTGCACGGACAGCTATATAAGAGCCCTTACAGCCGAGGGAAGGGACCTCTGGACTGTCAAGGCTGAACACAAAGTTTGGCACTTGCAAAGCCACCAGGAAAAGGGACTGACACTGGCCGGTGCAGGAGACAGTAACATATATCTTATCGACATCGAGGGCAAGGTCATCTGGAAAGAAAATACGGGAGACTGGGTCACCCGCGTGGCAATCGGCCCTAACGCACGCTACGCCGCAGCCGTCGTTGGAATGGACTCGCTATGCTTATACGACTTGGAAAACCGCGTTTGCTTGTGGAAATACCAGCACACGGATGTATTGCAGGATGTCGCCTTCTGGCCAGGCGAATACCTCATCGTGAGCAGCAATTCAGGATCCTTCATGTTGAGTTTTGACAAGGACTGCGTATGGCAAAAAAGTTCAGATGACAGGGTGCTCAGAGTGGCCGTTGGCGCCGACGAGCATACTATATACACAGGCCACCTCGCAAATGGACTCACTGCTTTAGCGTTGAATGATTGCCTGCTTCGCGCGGCAAGAAATTACGCCAAATGCGACCAGTTTATTGAAGCGGCAACGTTGTTTGAAGCCAAAAATGAACTTATACAGGCGGTCGAACTTTACGACCGAGCTGAAAGCTACATCAAAGCTGCCGCCCTGTCTGAAAAGCTTGACAACATCGAAGAAGCCGCTGAATTCTACGAAAAGGCTGGCAACTACGAAAAAGCAGGGGAGCTTTTCGAGAAAATAAACTCGATAGAACGCGCGGCAACATGCTACACCTCAGCAGGAAACAAAAGTAAAGCTGGTAGATTACTTGCCCAGATGGGGGACGTCGTAAAAGCCGCCGAACTTCATTTGCAAAGTCAAGACTATGCCGCCGCAGGAAGAATGTTCGAACAGGCCGGTGCAAACGACCAAGCCCTGTCGGCATACGAACAAGCTGCCGACTCAGACTCTCTGCCTCCCGAAGGAGCAATAGGTCTGGCCAGAATCTATCACTCCAACAATCGCCTGGATGACGCAATCAAACTCTTGCAGCCAATCACCCGCGATCCTGACTTTGGAAATCAGGCTGTTGTCTTATTGGCAAACTGTTTCATGAGCAAAGGAATGCACGGCCTTGCCGCCGACCGTTTCCTGGACGCATTGGGAAGCGAAGAAGAAATCCTTCCTGAAAACATTGAAACATTTTTTGGACTTGGTTGCGCCTATGAACATGGAGCCATGTACGATAAGTCTCTCGAGATATTCAAGAAAATACTCGCCGTTGACTACTATTACAAAGACGTCAGCGCCCGCCTCGAACACGTAAACGAAATGACCAACGTATTCGACTCTTCCCATATCTCTGAAGGGAGTACGCAAACGGTCGCTGGGGCAGACATGACAGTTGCCCTGACCCAGAGATACGAAATTGTGCGGAAGCTGGGCGAAGGCGGCATGGGAGTCGTATATCTCGCACGTGACACAAAGCTTGATCGCGAGGTAGCACTAAAGACACTGCCCACAAGCGCACGCAATGACGATGAGTTCAGGTCCCGGTTTGTTCGAGAAGCCAGGGCGGTTGCCGCGCTCAGCCACAAAAACATCGTGGCTATCTACGATATCGGTGAAGAGAGAGGCGAAACCGTTATTTCAATGGAATACATTGACGGCAAGGCGCTTAGAGATGTTCTGGCCGCAAACAAAACGTTGTCAGTACAGGAAACCGTGCAAATAGTAAGGCAAATTGCAGAGGGCCTTGGTGCGGCACACAAAAAAGGAATCATACACCGCGATATCAAGCCCGAAAATATTATGTTCACAAAGGACGAAAACGTGGTCAAAATAATGGACTTTGGATTGGCCCGCGTCGAAGCCGCCTCAAACCTGACACAGGAAGGCGCCGTTTTGGGAACATGGCGATACATGGCCCCCGAGCAAGTCCGTGGAGACATAGCCAAACCAGCCACCGACATATACGCAACCGGCATTATGATCTTCGAGATGCTTGCAGGCGTGAGCCCTTTCGAGGAGGGCGACCTGGCATATCATCACGTCAATACACCGCCGCCACAACTCATCGACAAGGTACCGGGTATCCCTGCGGACCTCAGTGCCCTCGTTGATAAATGTCTTCAAAAGGACCCGGAACAACGCTACAAAGACGGAGATGAGCTTTATGAGGCGTTGGCTGCGCCCTTCGAGGCTGTCGATGTAGCAGAAGATCAGGAGTGATCTTCAGGAAGGCGCAAAACTGAAACGCGTAAAGTATAATATCCGCGAGAAGACGAACCAAAAAGCGATAATACGCCCTATACTTATTGCCCCAAAGGTGCCTCAGTGGGACTGACTACTCAATCACAAAGTGCAATCACAAAGTCTGTCATTGACTCGGTACGCAACCTGGGACGTGAAGTCTCCTTCATGCCTGGAGCCAGCGTTGTGCGACGTGGAGAATCCGGCCATTCCTTCTATGTGGTGGTGAGCGGAGAAGTGGAAATCCTGCTAGGAAATGATGGCGCCCAGTTAACGCTAGCACGACTTGGAGGAGGTTCTTCTTTCGGAGAAATGGCGTTACTAACCGGAGAGCCCGTCTCAGCCGACGTCGTCGCCAGAAGCGAAACCGTACTATTCGAACTGGCCGAGGACAATTTCAAAGAAGCCATGTCTCAATCTACAACACTGCGGGACCATGTACTTACACGCCTTGCAAACAATCTGCACAGGACAAATTCCGAGACTTGGGGCCTATTTCAGGACGTAAAAGCCCTCAACGCACTCATGAATACAACGGACAGCAAAACTGGCGAAATCGTCGCCGAATCGTCACCCATGCAGCGCGCCTACAAAAAAGTAGTCGATATCGCCGCCGACTGGGAAGCCATCATGATTCAGGGAGAGCCGGGTACCGGAAAGCTCTTCATGGCAAAAAAAATACATGCCTTGAGCCGGGATGCCGATTCACCACTAATCGTTGTAGATTGCAGTGACATCGAAAAGGATAAAGCGAGCAAACTTCTGTTTGGAACAACGGATCTAGCCAGTTTTGTGGATGGGCTGTGCGAATCAAATGAAGTCGATTTAGAATTTCGCGGAGCACTTCACATTGCGGACAAAGGAACCCTTGTACTTCGGCATGTTGATCTACTCGATGATGAATCCCAAGACTTGCTCGCAGGCTATATCAAAGCACTCGGTGATTCAAAAAGAATATCGCCATTGACAAGAATTATATGTACTTCGCGCAAAGACATCGCTAAGGAAAACGAATCTGGACTCTTATCCCAAGCGCTAGTGGAAAAACTTTCAAACAACATCATAAAGATGCCCTCTATGCGCAGTCGCAAGAAAGACATCATACCGCTGGCTAAGCTTTTCCTTTCCGAAAGCGCCAAGCAGAAGGAAGAAGACGAAAGATTGCTCAATCAATCCGCCGAGCATACTCTTGTCTCCCAGCAGTACGAACACGCCAACGTAGCAGAACTGCGCGAAGCTGTCGAATTTGCAACTTTGATATCCGATGAACTGGAGATAGATTCAAGCCACATCTTCACAGGTCCAAAAACCACAACGCACTCGATTGAACTCGATTTAGGAGAAAGTTCTCCTGTCAAATGGCTTCTGCATGGCAAAACAACCTTGATTCTGCAGGCCGCGATGCTCCTGTTTTTCGCGGGACTAGCCATCATATGCCTGAGTTGGCCCGGTTCCTTTGCCGCTAACGTAACCAACATTATGGTATGGGGCCTCTGGTGGCCTTCTTTAATGATCATGTTTCTGCTCGCCGGTCGCGTTTGGTGCATGCTCTGCCCAATCTCGAGCGTCGGTAAAATCGCACAGCACTTCGGCTCTTTGAAGATTAAGCCTCCGGAATGGTTGAAGGACAACTCCCCCTGGCTGGTGGCATTATCATTCTTGGCCATCATATGGTCTGAGCACGTATTCGACATGCTGAACAGCCCCTTTGCCACAGGAATTCTATTCATAGCCTTGATGGCAATTTCCGCTTTATGTTGCCTGGTATTCCAGCGCGAGGTATGGTGCCGATACCTGTGCCCTCTGGGAGGCTTGGGCGCGGCATATTCCGTATCATCAATGGTACACATTCGAGCAAATCCGGACGTATGCTCCAGCCAGTGCAAAACACACGAATGCTTCAAGGGAACTGGAACCTTTTCCGGTTGCCCAGTGTTTCACCATCCCCTTTTTATTCGCGAAGCGCATTTCTGCAAAATGTGTCTCGAATGTATGCGCGCATGTCCACACCAATCTCCCAAGCCATACGTCAGGCCACCGCTTCAAGGCGTTTGGCGGGTAGACGATCTCAGTCCCGCACTTGTCACCTTTGCCGTTGTTGTGTTTTTCCAGGGCTTGGTGACTTTGGCTGCCCCTCGTTTAGGGTGGACCCAGTCTTTGGCGGGATATACAGCTCTATCGCTAATGGCTTTCACAGCGGCCGTCTGGCTGGGTGCCGTACTCCCCGGTTTTCTGACGCGCGAGTCGAATATGACCGTAGCCTCACGCATCGCCTTTGGAATGCTTATGTTGGGTTGGGGACCTTTTACGGCATTCCACATCGAGCACATCCCCGGACTTGATTTGCTTCGACTCTATTTTGTTGAACACGTAAATGTGCTTGATCCCACCGTCCAATTCGACATTTCTCTCTTGACGATTCTACAAACTTGCATCATTTCAATTGTAGCCTTGTTCGCTGCCATAACAATGTGGCGAATCTGGAAACGGTGCCAAGCCCAGGGCACTAAATTACTCGTCCAAGGCTGGGTAATCCTGGGGTTTATTTGCATTATGTATCTTGTAACAGCTATTGTCCTGGTAACTCTGCCAGGAAAAGTATCGTGAACCAGAATAAATTACAAATCTTGATAATTTCCGTCGTTGCTCTTCATAGTTTTATACTTGGTTTTGCAATGTTGATCTGGCCTCTTCAGACACTCAATGCCGTAAAATGGGGTTACGAGGGAACCGTTTTTTTTCCAGCGCAATCGGGGCTTTTTCTATTGATATTGGCAGGCGCATACACGGCGGGAATATGGATCAGGCCATTTGCATGGCTTATAGTAGCGTCAAAAGCAATCGCAGTCGTTTTTCTGTTAACCGCATGGAAACTTGGCGCAGGACCCAACCTCATGCTGATTGCAGCCCTTTTCGACGGACTGATGGGAATATCTGTAGCTCTTGCCATAAGCGTGCCGCTTCGCAAAGCTGACAAAAGCGCGACAACCACATCCTAGCCATTCTGCTGAAAAACTGCTGAAAAACTTGACATAGAGTTCACAAGATCTTATCCTCTTGGCCTCATGATTTGAAAAACATCGCCCATCCCATGGAGATTTCGTAATGAAGAGAATAAAAGGTCACATCATGGCGGCAATGATGACTTTGTTCGGTCGCAACTGGATTACAATGTCCGGCGCAACGCTTAGCGCTACCAGTGCGCTTCTTATAATAGGCTTCATGCTGGTTGGCCTTCTCCCGATAACACACTCTCCTTATTTGGGCATCATAGCATTCATGATATTGCCGGGCGTATTTGTTTTCGGGCTGCTGGTCGTCCCCGTCGGAGCCTTATGGGAAAGATACAAATCCCATCAAGCAGGCTACAAAGCCAGAGGCGACCAAACAGGAAGATTCCCTTTTCCAAGGATTGACTTAAATGATGCACACACACGGCATGTTGCGATGGCAGTGGTTGTCATAACCGCATTTAACCTAATAATAATCTCATTGGTTAGTTACGAGGGCCTTCACTACACGGAGTCGGTCGAATTCTGCGGCAAAGTTTGCCACGCGGTAATGAAACCTGAATCTACGGCACACTCCAACTCCCCACACTCACGCGTCGAATGCGTGGAGTGCCATATCGGACCGGGCGCGCCGTGGTTCGTCCGCTCCAAACTCTCGGGACTCGGACAGGTCTTCGCTGTAGTGCTCGGCAATTATGAGCGTCCGATTCCCACTCCCGTCGAGAACTTGCGGCCATCTCGCGACACCTGTGAACAGTGCCACTGGCCACAGCAATTCACCGGCGATCGCGTCAAAGTTATAACCAAATTTCTCGATGATGAGCAAAACACAAAAGTCCAAACGGTGCTGTTGATGCATATCGGCGGCGGCGCAGCCGGCGGCCCCGGCATTCACAGCTGGCACATCAACCCCGAAAAGCGCACCACATACCTCGCCCTTGACAGGGAAAGACAAGATATAGCATTGGTCCGCTTTGAAGCAGACGGCAAAACCACCGAATTTGTCAAAGAAGGGTTCGACGCTTCTTTCGAGGCCACGTCCGAGGAAATGCGCGTCATGGACTGCATCGATTGCCACAATCGTCCAACGCACATCTATCGCTTACCCGACACCGCCATGGATTTGGCACTTTCGGAAAACCGAATCGACGCTTCCCTTCCATACATTAAGAGCGTTGGCGTCGAAGCGCTCACCGCCGCAGAAGGCGCGGAGGGGGCCGAAGGCGACCTCGAGCAGATCGAGAAACACATACGCAATTACTATCAAGAGAATTACACGGAGTTGCTTGCTGAGAAGGGCGATGCTATTCAAACTGCAATCGAGCAAATACAAAGCATCTACAACCACAACGTCTTTCCAGATATGAAAGTCACATGGGGAACATATCCAAACAACATAGGCCACCAGAAATTCCCAGGCTGCTTCCGCTGTCACGACGATAGCCACACCAGTAAGGACGGCCAGACCATTAAGCAGGACTGCACAATTTGTCACACTATTCTTGCGTGGGAAGAGGAGAATCCAGAAGTCCTTCCAGGCTTCGGCTCGTATTAGCTGAAAAACAAAAGTTATCAGGGGACAAGAACATGGGGAACTGTTTTATTAGTCCGTCAGGGCCACGTGCTTCGATGCGTTGGCCCGTTCTGTGCCTGCTCGTGCTGTCACTCGTCTGCGCTGCCAACGCACAGGAGGACGAGCAGTGTTTCTTCTGCCATGGCGAACCCGACTTTGTCAAAGAGGCCGAAAACGGCACTGAAATATCCTTGTTCGTTAACCACGAAGCCTTTGCCAAGTCAATCCATGGGGAAAACGGATGCACCTCATGCCACATGGACATTACCGAGATTCCGCACAAAGAAGACTTGGCCCCGGTTCCATGCGGAGGCTGCCATTCCGAAGTTGAGGAACCATACAAACAAAGCCTGCATGGACAGGCAATAGAAAACGGCGACCCCCTTGCGCCACAGTGCTCAGACTGCCACGGCAAGCACGACATAATGTCCGCGAAGGATCCCGGCTCAAGCACAAATCCTATACACGTACCAGAAACCTGCGGCGGATGCCACGCCGAAAACGCTCCCGTAGCCCAAAGCCGCGATATAGAACAGCACGATATTCTCCAACACTACAAGCAAAGTATCCACGGTGAAGGCATTCTCAAAAAAGGCCTGACCGTCACCGCCGTATGTTCGAGTTGCCACACAGCCCACAATGTCCTACCCCACACAAACCCCGAATCTACAATCCACAGGGACAATGTTGTTGGAACATGTACACGCTGCCACGCCCTGATCGAACAAGTACACCGAAAGATTATTGAAGGCCAATTGTGGGAGGACCAACCTGATGTAATTCCGGTCTGCATAGACTGCCACCAGCCACACGAAGCGCGGAAAGTGTATTACGATGAAGGCGTCAGTGACAAGGATTGCATGACTTGCCACTCCCGAGACATCAGTGAAAATGGGAGAGATTTAAAGGCAGTCGACCTTGAAGAAATGACCCTTTCAACTCACGCCGGTGTTCGATGCGCACAATGCCACACTGGCGCAAACCCATCACTGCACCAGCCGTGCGCACCTGTAGACCTACCGGTCGATTGCTCCATATGTCACGCCGAACAAGTCGAACAGCATCAGAACAGCATTCACGGCCAACTGCTTGCAGCAGGCGATCTGGACGCCCCCGCTTGCCTGGATTGCCATGATGGCCACGGCAATCTTTCAAAAGAAAATGCATTGTCCCCAACCTTCCCAAAGAACATCCCGGATTTATGTGGCAGATGTCATCGTGAAGGTCAAGACGCCGCTATACGCGGCAAAAGCAGCCAACATGAAGTTATCGAGAACTATTCCATGAGCATACATGGAAAAGGCCTTCTGGAGAGCGGCCTTGTCGTCACGGCAACCTGTGTAGACTGCCATTCCGCCCACAGCCCATTACCAAGCAGCGATCCAAACTCAACCGTCAACCGTGAAAACATTCCCGACACTTGCGGAACTTGCCATCACGGAATCGAAGAAACTTTCCTCCAAAGCATCCACTCACCATTGGTGAGCGATACAGATAAACCTTTACCCGTTTGCAACGACTGCCATTCCGCACATCAAATCGCCCGAACCGACATGCCAGACTTCAGGGTAAATGTCACGGAGACATGCGGACGATGCCATGAAGAAGTCGCATCAACATATTTTGAAACCTACCACGGTAAAGTTTCGAAACTGGGTTCCGCCAACTCAGCAAAATGCTCCGATTGCCACGGTGCCCACGACGTACTGCCCACTTCCCACCCCAACTCAAGTCTCAGCAGACGCAACATAGTCCAAACATGCGCCCAATGCCATCGTGGTTCACACCGTAAATTCGCAGGATATCTCACTCACGCAACTCACCACGACCCGCACAAGTACCCGGCCCTCTTCTTCACTTTCTGGATAATGACCGCTCTGCTCGTCGGAACTTTCAGCTTTTTCGGATTGCACACACTGGCATGGCTCCCCCGTTCTTTCAGAGAAATGCGCAAAGAACACAAACTGGCCGAAGCGGAAAAAGCCGGACAATCCAACTTCCAAAGGTTCGACCCCATTGTAAGACAAATGCACTTCGTGCTAATCATTACATTCCTGGGCCTGGCTGTAACCGGAATGACCCTAAAGTTCTCATACATGCCTTGGGCACAATGGATCTCAGAAATACTCGGTGGTTTTCAGGCAGCAGGAGCAATACATCGCATATGCGCCGTAATCATGACAATACTTTTTGTCATTCACCTGGGCGTTATTGCCCATCGCAAACGCAGAAATAAAATGACTTGGTTCCAAATGCTCACCGGGCCACGCTCTCTTGTGCCAAACTGGAATGATGCAAAGGAATTCGTTCAGACCATGAAATGGTTCCTCCACATAGGACCAAGGCCCAAATACGGTGAATGGACTTACTGGGAAAAATTCGACTACTTCGCCGTATTCTGGGGTATAGCAATCATCGGGTCTACAGGATTCATGCTATGGTTCCCCGAATTCTGCACAAGGTTTATCCCAGGATGGTTCATAAACGTCGCAACGATTATTCACAGCGACGAGGCCCTTCTGGCAACGGGTTTCATATTCACAATTCATTTCTTCAACACACACTTCAGGCCCGAAAAGTTCCCAATGGACATGGTCATGTTCACTGGGCGCATGTCTGTCGAGGAGTTGAAGCGTGAACGCCCCGCCTACTACGAGATGCTGGAGAAAAGCGGTGAGCTGGAAAAACGAATAGTGCCCCCAGCCGGAAAAGAAATGCGCTTCTGGTCGGCAATATTCGGCACAATCGCGCTTCTCGTAGGATTCTCGCTGGTGATTCTCATAATCTGGTCAATGCTCTTCGGGTATCGATAGATAAAATGGCTTGCGGATGCTAAAGAAGAAGCACCCGCAAGCTACTTTAAGAACGGCGGCTTTTTTACTCGCTGATCGCCTCGGACTCATCGACAAGATTCTTAGGAACTATTATGAGCAGTCCGTCTTCAATGCGAACATCCTCAAGTTTCCCCATGACCTTGCGAAATTCAGGATCGCCTCTATTGAATTCCTTAAGCAGGTTCTCGTTGCTCATAACATCCATGTACTCAGCCGGCACATCGTTCTCTTTCACTTTCATGCTGTCAAAATACGCATGCAATCGCCCCGCTTCAAGGAAAACCCTAAACGTCGCCTCAGCATTCAAATATCGCCCCTCCATAAAAGGCAAAGGCAATTCGTCCAGAGGAAGGCTCACCATTCCGCCAATCACGTCGTCCTCAACAGTGATGAACACATGCCCCTGTGCCGCCTCAAAACGAGGATCGTTCATAATCAAAGCATTAAGATCATCCTGAGAAAGTCGCAACTCTTCAGCGGGCTCATCATTCCCAACAGCATCCATGAAAGCCTCGACGCGCTCCTGCAACAGATCCAACTCCTCCTGCCCAATCTCGACCGTAGGCAACTCCATCGGCTTCTCATCTGTGTACGCATCAAGTATCTTATCGAAAGATAACTTGACCATAAATCCCATTCCAATAACCACAACTATCATAAGCAACACCGCAACCAGACAACCGATCAGACAGCCATGGCCCCCCCCTTTGCCCTTCTCCACAAGCTTTGGCTGAAGTTGAGGCGGCATTTGAGGCGAAGGCGGAACATTAGGCGGAAACTGTTCTGAACTCATAGCATATCTCCCTGACTAATCCTGTTGCGAAAATCTCGATCCACAAAACAACTAAGCAATAACAGTGTGGGCTCCGAAGGAGACCGACTGTCCCCTATTATTGGCGTCCTTATGCAAAAGCCCCCGAAGTCTAACGAATAACTGAGACCCCGACCCAACTATTCCGTTCTCAAATCACTCACTGCAAGCAACAGACATCTTATCACATTTTTCCGCGCAGTCAAGCATCGAGCATAAAGGACCAACGCATCCAGTCATGATAGAATCCAGTCTTGACCAGGGGCGACTGACACAAAAGCTCTTGATTCACATGGATGACCAGGATGTACAAGATAAGAATCATATCATTCATCCGGTTTTAGCGCAGCTCCCTATCCCCATCCCCATCGGTATCGGTATCCATCACCGCTTCATTCGGCAATCTCAATTCTTCAAGAATAGTCTATTCATTTCTCTGCGTTCCTCTGCGCCCTCAGCGTCTCTGCGTTAAGCTCTTTGTTCTTCTCAACACGACATTTGCACCAGACATGCGAATACTTTAGAATCTCAACTGTAGAATAACGAAGACACATAGTGAAGTGTTTGAGTTTCGTAAAGGGGAACAGCAACATTGCAGTGGCACTATATCGAAAACAACCAACAGATGGGACCAATCGAGCAAGAACAGTTTCGGGAACTCGTAAATGACGGAACCATCACCTCCCAGACATTTGTGTGGCACGGCGGCCTGGATAAATGGAAACCATACGGGCAGGTGTATGCCCAAGCTGCAGAAGCAGCTGCCTCGACACAGCCCGCCATGGGTGGACACTACTGCACTGAATGCGGAAACGCCTTTGACGCATCCGAAATGGTCAGCTACGGCGAATCATGGATATGCGCAACATGCAAACCCGTCTTTTTCCAACGCATACGAGAAGGCGCACCATTGCCAGGTACAATGAACTACGCCGGATTCTGGATTAGGTTCTGCGCAAAATTTGTTGATGGCCTTATTCTATTGCTGGTCGAACTGATTGTAATGTCCAGCCTGGGAGTAAGCATCTTACCAACGATCCCAGGCTCATTCGAGACAAATCGGATTCTTGCAGGGTTTATTCAATTTGTTCTTGCCGCCACCTACACGACATGGTTTATCGGACGCTTCGGAGCCACGCCGGGCAAGATGGTCTGCGGACTGAAAATAGTGAGGTCAAGCCAAGAAAAAGTCACATATCTACGTGCCTTCGGACGGCATTTTGCAGAAATGCTCAGCAAACTGACATGCTGCATTGGATATATTATGGCGGCCTTCGACGATGAAAAACGCAGTTTGCACGACCGCATCTGCGACACTCGCGTAATTTACAAATAATCTGTAGAGTTTTATGAGAGAATTTACGCTAAATTGCGGCAATTGCCAGGCCGCCTTGTCCGTACCGCTGCAAGGAAGTTTCCTGAACACTTTCTGCCCGGAATGCAACCGCGAGATTTCCATGGAGGCATTCCCCGCTTTGCTCAAAAGGGCCGACAACGGCATAGCGGGCGAGCGCCTCATCGTCGACGACCAAAGCAGTTGCTTCTACCACCAGGACAAAAAAGCCGTTGTTCATTGCGAAGCGTGCGGCAGGTTTCTATGCTCCATGTGCCAAATAGGCTTCGAAGGCCGAAACATGTGCCCCACCTGCATCGAGTCTGGAATGAAGAAGGGGAAGTTTGAACGGATAAAGAATGAGACCATAAGATACGACGATATAGCCCTTTCACTCTCAATTCTCCCAGTGCTGCTAATTATCCCAATCTATTTCACGTTTATCACTGCCCCACTATCAATCTTCTTTGCCATTCTCTCATGGCGCAGGCCCTTAAGCGTCGTTCAATCATACCGATGGCGCTCCGTTGTTGCCATTCTGGCGTCTTCAGCGCAGTTGGTCGCATGGGTGTTTGTATTGGCAGCAATATTTTCGAGTGCGTTCTAATGAGCGATGAAAAAAACATACAACCAATAAATGAAACTGGCCAAGCGCAAGCACCCCGGCCAATAATCGATTCGCACAAAGAATACGCACGCAGCCTGCGCAGATTGCCGGGACGTTCCAAGAAGTTCGCAAGCATGAGGCGAACACGACTCTTCCTCGCCCCGGATCACATGCTTTATCTCACCAGAAAACCCTACTCGGAAACAAGCAAACGATTTTACTTCAACGAGATTCAGGCAATCGCTATTACCCAAACAAGTGCGCGACGTAACATGAACATAATTCTGTCAACAGTTACTGTCCTCTTGGCTGTCCTTGTTGCATGGGGATTCGGTTTTGGCGCAGCATTTGATATCGACCAGGACTTCATTATTCTAATAATCATCGTGAGCCCGTTTCTTATTGCCCTGATCATTAACAACGCTCTGGGACCAACGTGCGTGACAAAACTACACACCGCTGTTCAAATTGAGGAACTTGAGTCACTGCGCCGTCTGAGAGCCGCGCACAAAAGCATCAACGTTATCCGACAACAAATTGAAGCTGTGCAAGGTCAAATGACTCCCCAAATGCTCGATAACAGCCTAATCGGAGAGGGCGCAATTGAGGCATCGAAACACGAAATAGATCTCAAACGTGACGAGGCGGCCCGCAAGGAGATATCACCGCGTGTCTACTCATCGTTGTTCTATATACTCATCATCCTGGGTCTTGGATCACCTCTTGACATGATCCTCCAGGAGTCTCTTGAGAGCTTCGTTTACTTCAAAAACCTCGTTGACTCTATGCTGTTCCTCGCAGCAATTGTCCTCGCCTTCATTGGCATCGTTTCGTACCACAACAGCAAATTGCCCAGCACATTGTACCCTTCTGAACGACCACGTTTCCTCAAGAATCTCAACCGTCTGGCAATCACAACATACATCGCTATAGCCATGCTGCTCATCTACTTTATCTTCATCAAACTGGGCTCGATTATGATACCTGGTCTTTTTTGGACACAGCGCACCCCGCCAGCCGGACTCCCAATTACCGGGCTTGCATTCCTGGCGCCTGCCGTGGCAGGGCTCATCTTTCTGTCACAATTGAAGGACATGCTCGCCGCGGCCTTCCCTGTCGATAGCGATACCGACAGCGAAACCGACAGCGACCAAAACGCGCCTATAGGGGAGAAATAAATGCCCCTGAATCTGGCCAACCAGAGATGCTTCAACCATGCCAACCGCGAAGCCGTGGCCAGGTGTCCCGAATGCCGCCGTTTTTTCTGTCGCGAATGTATAACCGAGCACGAAGACAGGGTACTGTGCGCATCATGTATTGCCAAGACAACTAAGAGGATGAAAATACCGCGCTCGACACTCGCGGGGATCGCGGCACTATTCCAGATCATCACGGCTCTGGTGGTCCTTTGGATTTGCTTCGTAATGATTGGACAAGGACTGCTGGGATTGCCGTCTTCATTTCACGAGGGCGAGGTATGGCAGGTGGAACAATGGGCGGAGTGATCACACAAAAACAATCAGCGCCTACTTCCAATGCCAACAAAAATAAAAATGGTGGGGATAAAAGGCCGGCCAGCCTGCACCACAAAACCAGAAAAGACCAAAATATCGCAAAACCGGGATTCGAGATCATTGAGGAAGTCTTCTATCTCCTCCGCTCAACTCCCGGGACCTTGCTGGCAAGCTACTATGTGGGCACTTTGCCTTTTGTGCTCGCTATACTCTATTTCTGGGCGGATATGAGCCAAAGCGCATACGCGCAACAGCACTTGCCAACTGGAGCCCTCGGCCTCGCTCTACTCTTTGTATGGATGAAAACCTGGCACTCGATATATGCAAGTGGACTCATCGACACTCTGTCTGAATCCGCCCCCGACTCAAAAAACATCGGCCCTGTTTCGTTCATCCGCAGGGCCGCACGCCAGGCATTTTTGCAGACCACTGGCCTGTTCACCCTACCCTTGGCCCTATTAATCACACCTGCCTTTCCATGGGCATATGCCTTGTATCAAAACGCCTCCGCGCTTGACGACGGTGGCAAGGACAGTCTTCGCACTCTTATTGGCAAATCAACTGCCCAGGCAAAACTATGGCCCAAACAAAACATCTTGATCATTTGGGCTCTGAGTCCCTACCTTACCGTGGTTGCCGTGGCAATGTTCCTCGTATTGATCCCCATCATCTCAAATATAGCGCCGGAGTGGACAGCGCCAATCATCTCGTTATACGTCGTCATGTACACACTCATCGTAATGCCCCTAAGCCCTTTCGGCGTCGTCATAGCCGTCAATGTCGCAAGCGCGATGATTGCAATTCCCATGTTGGCAAAAACGTTCCTGGGAGTTGAAACCCTTTTTGCTCAGAATCCTTTAAGCATGCTAAACAGCACCTTCTTCGCAATTGTCTGCGCCATGACCTATCTCTTTCTTGACCCATTAATAAAAGCCGCATACGCACTGCGCTGTTTCTATGGCGAATCTCAGCTAACTGGCCAGGATCTGCGCGTCGATCTACAGCGTATCGTGCGCACAGGAAAAAGAAGCTCGATTATTCTGCTGCTGACAGCCTCCGTTCTTATCTCGGGAAACGTTTCTGCGCAGCAAGAGGACATTTCACCTGTCCGGGTAGAAAGACAAGACGCAGTTGCACCCGCTGACCTCGACCAAGCCATTAGCGATGAGTTAACACACCGTGAATACACATGGAGAATGCCTAGAGAACGTTTCGACAACGAAGAAGAGGGGTTCGTCCTCTTCCTGGTCAGAAAGATAACGGAAACTATCAGTGGGTGGGTTCGAGCTGTAGGAAGATGGATCGACAGGATCCGCGATTGGATGCAAAGAAAAATGCCATCCTTCACCCCGGGCGATGGCGCAAGCCTAACGCCCCTCAGCGTGCTGCTTAATTTCACCTTGTATACTCTCATTGCTATCCTGATCTGCGTGTTGGCCGTTATGTTATATCGCACATGGAAAAACAGGAAAAACAAATCGCTGGACGTAGTTGCGGCAAGCGTTAGAACGGAACCTGACATAGAAGATGAAAACACTGCTGCGGACGAGCTGCCGGAAAGCGGCTGGATTGCAATGGCACGCGACTTGATGGACAAGGGAGAATTCAGACTCGCCCTGCGTGCCATCTTCCTCGCAAACTTGTCGCTACTGGCTGATCGTGAATTGCTCTATATTGCAAAGTTCAAGTCCAACAGAGACTACTCGCGGGAACTCCACCGCCGTGTACATGCCCACCCGGAACTACTCGATATCTTCTCCCAAAGCGTAGGAGTGTATGAATCCGTATGGTACGGCTTGCACGAGGCAACCCGCGAACTGTTGGATCAGGTTTGGGCTACCCAGGAAAGGCTCAGAATAAGTGTCCAGCAATAAAACCATAGTGACACTGATGATCATTGTCGTCGTATTCCTCTTTTCAATTGGACTGGCGGAGCTGTTTCGTCTGCGCTTTGAACATGGAGACGTATACCAAGCCTATTCATCCTACCGCGCTGATCCATTAGGCACAAAAGCCCTGTATAGTTCCCTCGCTTCTTTGCCCCAAATCACCGTCGCTCGCAATCTGCGCGATCTCACAAAAGCCAGCTCCGATATGTCAGGCAATAAAGCCGAATCGACCGCGTTGGTTATATTAGGCGCAAGCCACAGCGATGACCCGGAGGAACTCATTCAATCTATCGAATCCTTCATTATGGCCGGAGGCAGGCTAGTCGTCACATTCTACCCGACCGCTGATGAACCAAAAAAATGGCTGAAGGAAGAACCGGAAGAGGAAGAGAGCGATACCGGCGAAGACGAAGATGAGGACGCCGAAGACAATGCCCCAGAAGATGACGGTGAAAATGAGGACAGCGGCGCAGAGAATGGCGAGGACGAAGAGGAATCTGACGAGGAAATCGATGAGGACAGCGAGGATGAAAAGGAACTCTGGTTCGGCAAAGTGGTAAGCATAGGCGAACGCTGGGGATTCAAATTCAAATATGAAAAGCTTGTCAAGGACGAAACGCGCGAGTACGGTTCAACGATGGTATCGAGGGTTGGCGATGATTCTTCTTTTCCCGTTAAATTGACCTGGCACACCGCGCTCTTCTTCGACGAATGCGAACCGGAATGGAGCTTCATGTATACAAGGGATGACAAAGCCGTCCTGATGAGCCGTCCCTGGGGAAAAGGTGAAATCATCCTCTCCAGCGATTCATATCTTGTGAGCAATGAAGCGCTGAGAAAAGAGCGTTATCCAGCCTTACTCGCATGGCTAATAGGCCCATCCAAAAATATCGTCTTCGATGAAACACATCTGGGAGTGAGTGAACAGCCGGGAATCATGGCGCTGATGCGAAAGTACAAATTACACGGAGTATTCGTTTCCATAATTATCGTGGCGGCACTCTTCGTATGGAGAAACAGCGCAAGCCTTGTACCAAAGCAGCATTCACAACTCAAAGAGGAAGCAATTATTTCCACCGAAGGAAGGGGGGCGGCCGCGGGACTCGCAAACCTTTTAAGACGAAACATTTCATCAAAGGACGCACTCGGCGTGTGTCTCTACGAATGGAACCGTTCGTTAGCCGCAAGCCACAAAGACTCTTCAAGCAAGCGCGCTTCGGGAAAGCGCGCGCGCATAGAAACGATAATCGAACTAGAGGCTTCGCGCTCAGCGCGAAATCGCGACCTGGAAAAAGCATACAAAGAAATTTGCAAAATAGTAGCGGAAAGGGATTGACAAGGGGCAGCTGCCCCTTGCCTCCCATATATGGAGGAAAAACGTGGACAACAACACAGAATATCTGAACAATGTATTGGTGAGAGTGCGCAAAGAAATCGGCAAGGTTATAATAGGTCAAAAGGACGTGATTGATAAATGCCTCATAGTCATTTTCACTGGACAACACGGACTCATTGAAGGCGTGCCCGGCGTCGCAAAAACTTTACTCGTCCGTACACTGGCAAAGGTTCTGGGATGCGAGTTTTCACGAATTCAGTTCACACCGGACCTCATGCCTGCCGACATAACGGGTACGAACATCTTCAATCTACAGACAAAACAGTTCAAGCTCCTAAAAGGCCCTGTTTTCACCACATTTCTTCTCGCCGACGAAATAAACCGCGCCCCGGCAAAAACTCAGTCGGCCCTACTGCAAGCTATGCAGGAACGCCAAGTGAGCATCGACACTGAAACACATGTCCTCTCCCCCAACTTCTGCGTGTTTGCTACACAAAACCCGATAGAGCATGAGGGAACTTACCCCCTGCCCGAAGCGCAAAAAGATCGCTTCATGCTAAAGATAACCATGGGATGCCCCAACAAAGATGAAGAACTGGCTTTGGCCAAAAGAATGCTCGGCGATGATTCTCCGGAAAGAACACTCGAACGAGGCGATGTCGAGACCGTCATTACAGCCGAGGAACTAACTCAGTTGCGTTCGGCTTTGAATAGCGTTACCGTCCGCGATGAACTACTTGCGTACATCGTCGAAATCGTACGAAAAACTCGCACGGACGACAGCGTATTAGTTGGAGCAGGTCCCCGAGCGACCCAAGCGCTTCTGACAGCAAGTCGTGTCTTGGCCACCATGAGTGAAAGGGACTTCGTAACCCCGGATGACGTAAAAACTATCGCCATTCCAGTGCTCGAACACCGCATCATACTCCGTCCCGAATATGAAATTGAAGGTTTGACAGTACCCGAAGTAATCGAGCGTGTACTCAAGGAGGCAACCGTACCGCGATGATGGTTCCCACGAACCGGCTAATTGTCTGGACTGCTTTGACAGCGATTCCCTTCACTGTCGCGTGGCTTGTTGCGCCCGCGGTAAGTGTCGCTGCCATACTGCTGTTTCTAGTCATCGTAATGTTCGATTCGCTTTTGTCCTTCAACATCTTACACGACGTCACCGCATCACTCCCCAATATCATACGTCTAACGAAGGAAAGGCGCGGCGAAATACTTATCGATATCACAAATGAGTCCGCAAAAGCTTCTCAAATAACTATAGGCTTAAACATTCCTCAGGAAATCTTTTCGGAAAACCTGTTCATGAGCGCGAGACTACCCCAAAACTCTCAACACGCTCAGGTCGCTTGGCCATGCACCGCCCTAAAACGAGGAAAATACAACCTTGAAAACGTCTATTTTGAGAAAAACTCTCCTCTCGGATTCTGGGCCATACGAAAAACTTCCGCTGCCAATGCAGAGATTCGCGTCTACCCAAATCTCATGCGCGAAAAGAAACACCTGGCGGCTTTTTTCCTGAACCGGGGAGTACTAGGACTTCACGCACAAAGGCAAGTGGGCAAAGGCCGCGAATTCGAAAAACTTCGCGAGTACATACATGGAGACAGCTTCGAGGACATACATTGGAAAGCCACAGCAAAACGCAACCGCCCTATCACAAAAATCTTCCAAATCGAAAAAACTCAGGAAGTATATGTCGTAATTGACTCTTCGCGCCTCAGTGCCCGAACCGTCAAAATGGAACCCATCAACTCCAAATTGGGCAAGGGGCAGCTGCCCCTTGTCTGCGGAAGTGTAGAGGCCCCTCCGACAACTCAATTGGAGAGATTCATTACAGCCGCAATGGTAATGGGACTGGTTGCAGAGAAGCAGGGCGACCTCTTCGGCATCGTATCTTTCAGCGACACTGTGGACCGCTTTCTTCGCGCCAAGAACGGACAAGCCCACTACGGCATTTGCAGAGACTTGCTATACATGCTCGAACCCAAAACCGTAAACCCGGACTTCGGCGAGGTCTGCGCCTTTATACGCACCCGCCTGCGCCGCCGCTCGCTGATATTGTTCCTGACTAATCTGGACGACCCGGTAATTGCCGAAACCTTTGAGGAAAACATCAAGCTGCTTTCAAACCACCACTTGGTACTTGTGAATATGATGACCTCCCCAGGCATCGGACAGTTATTTTCAAAAAAACATATCGTCGATTCCGAAGAAACGAAGTTCTCAGTCTATCAGCGGCTAGCAGGACACATTCAATGGCAGAGACTTGAAGAACTCAGAAAAGTCTTGAAACAAATGGGCGTATCCATGAGCCTTCTCGAAAACGAATCAATGTGCGCTCAGATGGTGTCCCAATATATCAACGTCAAGAGGAGGCAAGCGCTATGATTGTCGACTTGCAGCGTTTCATAGCCTCCGAAGAACCCTATTGGAGCGAACTCGAAACAATACTCGACAACTTGGAAAAACACATCACGCCCCCCGCCGCTTCGCATGATCCGCTTAGCGCACGAAATCCAAAACTCGAACGCGCCGAGCGATTACACTACCTATACGAACGCGCCTCGGCCGACCTCGCAAAAGTCGCCCCCTTCTCCTCGGAAAACAAAGTGCGCCACTACCTCGAATCCCTGGTAGCGCGCGCCTACGCGGAGATTCATGAAACTCGCGATCAGAACCAGCGCTTCTCGCCAAAATACTGGCTGCTAAAGACCTTCCCGCAAACATTCAGGCGGCAGTTTTGGGCATTTCGACTTGCGCTGATTGTCACTCTGGTCGGCTGCACCCTTGGAGCCCTCGCCATTCAGTTAGACCCGGACGCAAAGGAGGTGCTCCTGCCCTTCTCACACTTGCAAGGCGAAGCATCCGACCGCGTAGCGCACGAGCAATCCGCGGAAAAGGACAGAATGCAAGGACGGCGAAGCGCATTTTCGGCGCAGCTTATGACCCACAACACAAAAGTCTCAATTACCGCAATGGCCCTCGGAATGTCATGGGGAATAGGAACAATAATCTTGCTCTTCTACAACGGCGTAATTCTCGGCGCGGTCGCCTGCGACTATATAGTTTCAGGTGAAACGCTATTCCTGATAGGATGGCTCCTCCCCCACGGCGCATTCGAAATCCCGGCAATTCTGATTGCGGGCCAAGCTGGACTCGTGCTGGCAAGGGCACTCATAGGTTGGGGTACAAGGGTCTCCGTCAGAACAAGATTTCGCATGATTTCAAACGATCTGACAACCCTCATCTTCGGCGTCGCGCTCATGCTAGTGTGGGCGGGATTCGTCGAGGCTTTCTTCTCGCAATACCATGAGCCACTGCTGCCATATTGGCTAAAAATAAGCTTTGGAGTTGTAGAACTGATTCTCCTTTCTTGGTTCCTGTCAATGGCAGGACGGAAAGGCGAGGAAGTCGCCAACACGACTTTGATTTAGGAAAACAATGAGCGGACACAGAACAAACACACTGCTGATAAGAACTCCGGAAGGCATCGAGTTCTCACTGCCTCTCGCAGGACCCGTAACAAGGTTCTTCTCGTGGGCGATAGACCTCGCATGCGTTATCGCAATCACCTCGACTCTTGGAACTTTATTTCAGCTAGTGGGACTTTACCTCGGAGGAATCGCGTTCGCGGCGGGAGTTCTCTTCTATTTTGCAGTTTCAATCGGATACGGAATAGTCACCGAATGGTTTTGGCGAGGACAGACCCTAGGCAAACGCCTGATGCGGCTACGCGTAGTCGACGCACAAGGACTGCACCTCCAATTCAGCCAGGTAGTCATCAGGAACCTCCTAAGATTCATTGACGGCATGCCGGTAGCGTACTTCGTAGGCGGCGTAGCCTGCCTGGTTAGCAAACGATGCCAACGCCTAGGGGATTTCGCCGCAAACACAATCGTAATAAGAATTCAGCGAAGCACCGAACCCGACCTCAAGCAGATCGAATCGGACAAATACAACTCACTGCGCGACTACCCGCACCTTGAGGCGCGGTTACGCCAGTGCGTATCCCAACAAGAAGCAGGAATAGCCCTGCAAGCCCTCCTACGCCGCGAACAATTAGAACCCGACGCAAGAGTCGAACTCTTCACGGAAATCGCCGCACACTTCAAAGCCGTGGTAGCATTCCCCGAAGAAGTCACAATAGGCGTCGCAGACGAACAATACGTCCGAAACGTCGTAGACACACTATTCAGAAAATAGCCAAGCAGAGCGCAGAAAACTGAGCAAAAAAGGGACTGACGCAAGTGTAGCGAGTCTTCGAGCGGAAACGTGTCTGTCCCTTTTCTTGCGGCCCTTGCCCAAAAGCTTCAATGATGAACCTCCCCCTTAATCGCATCTCCTGGGACATCGAGAACCTGCACACTTGAGATCGTCCTCATTGTCTCATGGTCCTGAAAAGTCCAAACAACCTTCTTATCGCGTGTAACTTCTATCAGGTGAGGGGCATTCCCGAACTGGCGGTGCCCAAGCCAATTGGACATAACCGTGTTACCATTCGGCAAACGATGAAACCCCGTCATAAATTTGAGCGATATCCCCGGCAGATCGTCGTGCCCAATCTTCCACACGGTTTTCCCGGATTTATCGACCTCAAAAACCATCGCAGCCTTAGTCTTGTCCCCGCAAGCGATCAAAGTATTACCGTTCGGCAGACGCGCAACGCTATGAGGCCCGCCCGGAGCCGGTATCTCCCTCAAAACCTTCCCGCGTGAGTCATATTCCCTCACAACCTGCTCCCCATAATGCGCCACAAGATAATTACCATTCGCAAGCTTCCGTGCGTTACGAATATATGCATGTCCCCCATCTTCCCCATCAGGCAAGAGCTTAACCTCACTAACAACATTCCCAGCCGGATCAAGCTCAAGCAACCTGCCGCTATTGCATTCACCAATAAACGTGTTGCCGTTTGCCAAGCCCCTCTGTGCCAGAATACTTGAGACAGCCCCCTTGGAAGAATTAGTGTAGAGGGCGAGGAGAAAGTCGATGAGCAACGATAAGGTTTCAGTGGTGATGAGAGAGGCTTGCGCTTTGGGGTCT
>SDBV01000776.1_pt1 | contig 46438 bp, 77 predicted proteins | sample 2277081 | NCBI WGS metagenome assembly SDBV01 (sample SAMN10402039, study PRJNA504765) | marine sediment metagenome | isolation source: marine sediment core GS10_PC15, 223 cmbsf | place: Arctic Ocean: Southern Knipovich Ridge | collected 2010
CACACTCATTAAACTTTGTAGTGGTTCCTTTAATTTTTTCATTTCCAAGAATCTAATACATGTGTGACATTTTTGATTCCTGAATAAACCGTTTTCAGCAACGTATTTTATTTTCATATCATTATACACTTTTTCCTTCCCACAGATTGAAACTAGGGAATATTTGTTTTCAAACCAATGTACCTTTTTTGCTCTTGAAACGCTTGAAGAATATCCCCAACCATAGTTAAGAGTTAATGGAACAAATTGAACTTCATTGATCTTGATTCCAGTATCAACTACAAGTTTTCTGCATTTCTTACACCACTTTCCGAATTTTAACTTGTAGTGTTTTCCATTTTTGTTTCCTTCAGTACTAATTGTTAATGTCTTGGTATGACAATCAGGACAGAATTCAAAATTGTGACGATTTTCAGTCATTTATTTACCACGCTTGGATTATGTATTCCACTATGTTTAAAATCACGACTGCATTGCATCAAAAATCCTTTGAAAACTATTGTGTAATTGCATCTAGTCATGTCTTTTTATCACTAGAATAGATCTTTTCTAGGAAGTCGATTTCTTTTTTTAATTTTATTAATTCTTCTTCAAGAATAAACCTGAATTTTTCTTCGTATTTTTCTTGTACACCTTTCCAATGTTCATAATATTCTTTTTTCTCATCTATGATTTGTTTCAAATTCATAACAATTTTCTGATTTGATTTAACTTGTTGTGCAATGTCTAATCCAAAATGTGTCAGAATTGATGCCAATTGTTCTTTTTCAATCATTTAGTAGTCACCATAATTGTTTTCTTGGGTTTGTAATAGTAATCCAATTCTTCCCAATGCTCTTTTCTTAATACAGTATCTTTATGATTTTCACAGTTGGTAGAAGTTAAACAATCTGCAATACTATGAGAATCCATTTCACATCCAACAAAATCATCTTCTGAAAAATAACAGGGCTTACAAACTGATTTATTATGAAAACCATCACAATTACCACAATCACATTCAGGAAAAGTTATAGATTTTAATCCCTTAGTTGCACCACACGAAAAACATTTTCTCATTTTCTCAATTCCTTTGATTTTATTTGTTCCATTGATGGAACATGACCTAAAATTCTTGTATAGATTTCCTTATCATCTTCCTTTGGGTATTTTGCACGTAACTTGTCTAAGCCAAAGTTTGCTTCGTTGTAATCTTGGAAACTATTGAACTTCAATATGCTTTATCATCCCAACCTTGTTCAAGGATTTTTACTTTCTTAATCATATTGTTTCTAAAATCTCTAACCATTCGTCTAATTGTTGGTCGTGGTATTCCAGTACATTCTACAATTTTTGTGTAAATTTCAAACTTGTCAGACATGCCTTCATTCAGATAATGTTCAGTAAGATCCCATACAATTTTCTGTGGATCTTTGTTGACTAGATTCATTATCTTTGATTCCCTTTGATTTCAATATCTAAAATTGTTCCAAGTAGTTTATTTCTAGTATCTTCGTTTAACATTTCAGTATGAAATGTATGTGTATCAACCTTGATAATTACTCTAAAATATTTTCCGTCTTTTTTTATTCCTACTTCGTCAACATTAATCAGCATTTTCTTATCCCATTCTTAATTTTTTTAGTGTTTCTACAAATCTACCGCCTTTTGTAGTAGCATAATTCATCGTTATTCTGATACCTAGATATTCTTCTTTTTCCCAAGTCACTAATCCGTGCTTTGCAAGTATCCTTCTATGATAGAAAAATGCCTTTTCTAATTTAGTTTTCTCGATTAGTTCACTGTTTGAAAGTTTATCAACCATAAGTAAATTCATAATTTTCCATCTGTTAGGATCTGTAATTACATTGATTGCATCAAGAGTTGTACTACTCATTTTTTTCTTCCTTTTCTTCGTCAACGAATTGTATGCAAGGGCAAATTTTACTTTTTTTTGCTTTGATGAATTCTAAAGCAAGTGATGGTTTTTTGATTTTTTTTGTTTTACTGCGTCGTGTTTGTAATTTGTTTTTCAACCATTCGTCATATTTATCACCAACCTTCATAATACCAAAAATGAAACCAATTCCTGCTAAAGCAAAACCAATCCCCCCAAAGAAAATCGCAAATCCTAAATACCAAACTTGAACTTCGGGTACTCCAATGCCCCTGAAAACTACGAATGCATGAACTATTACAGAAATAATTAACCAAATTAATAACACTTTGATTATATCCTCATGTTGTTTTATTCCATAAGGCAGAATATGCCAAAATCCCTTGAATGGAAAAACTAAACTACATAGAACAACTGTCCAAAAATATTCACATAAACTTGTATCGTAGCCTTTTTCAATCCACGTACCATGTCTGTAAGTTTTAGAATTGAAATAATATTTCCCAAAAACGAAAATAACTAATCTGTAATGCCATGTATTTTTTGTGAATTTAATGCAACCATTGGTTTTTTCATCGTAAACCGTCATCTTCGACCTGATAATTGTTAAGGTCAAAGTAATTAAGCATTCTCAAGATCGCTTCTTTTTTTCGAAAATGAATTTTCCTGCAAGTGCACCAAAGAAGAAAACTATTAGTAAAACCATGATCGCTTCATGGGATTTGAATAAATCTGTGAACCCGTTTTGAAAATCTTGTTCTTCAAAAAATAAACCGTCGTGAGTTAGTGCATGATGTGCTATGATAAGAACTACTAATCCTAGTATTACTCCAACAAATATATTCGATCTTTCAACCATTTAGCAAGAACTTAAACCTGATCTGCAAACACGATCAAGGAAAAATGAACCTGACTGTTGACCTTCAATGTGAATTGTTGGATTGTCGAAAAATATTTCCAAGTCATAATTTCTGTCAGGAACATTATCAAAAACAAATACATTTCTCATTTGGAATGGTGTGTCTATCACTCCTAAATCAAAACATATTGATTTTATTGGTGAATTTCTTCTTTGTCCAGACACATCAACTAAAGTTACATGCATATCAACACATTCACCAAAACTTACAACTGATAGATTATTTCTAAAAATTTCTGCACCTTCATTACTATTGAATAATGAAAAAAATGGAATTGCGTTGCTATCATGGCAGTCAAACCACTGATATTGTTTTTGAATATTATTTACGAATGCATCAAAAAAATTATCTGCCAAATCACCACTGACTATAATAGAAATATCACAAACTCTTTCGCCTGCTTGTGGTTTTATGTCAATTTTTAATGCGTCTAACAAACCCTGACCTGCTTGTGTAAGATCAACAATTGTTGTACCTAGAAAATTAATAGCAACAACCCCCGCTATAAGTAAAAATACTAATAATACTAAACCTATTATAATTCCCATTTCTGCGTCACCATAAAATAGTTATTCATGCAAACTCACTAGGTTTTAATAAAATCAAAGTTTGACGTATCTTATCGTCATTAGCGTTGGATTTTCTTTTTGTGTCACGTGATTCCTTGTGTTCTTTGTCAAGTTTACCTTGTGCCTTTTCTTCCTTCTTTTTTGCATTGTCCTGTTTCTTTTCCAAGTCCTTTGCAATTTTTTCTTTTTTCTCTCTACGTTCATCAGGATCCTCAATCTTGTTTGCCTTGTCAGTTTTTTCCTGTGCATCTTCAAGGTTGTCCTGTTCGTCTTGTTCAATATCATTCAAATCTTTTAATGCATCCTTTACATCTGCTTCTTCTTCTGCTTGTTGTTTTTCTAACATTTTCTTTTCATTTTGGGCTTCATTGAATTCAGCAAATTTTCTTGCAGTAAAACTTGCACCCCGTTGTGATGCTTTTGCAAGTGCCTTACCACCAATAATTGCCCTTGATTCAGATTTTGGTAATGCAACCCTTGCGGAACCACCTGAAGGACGAATTGGTGCAGTAATTGGCATAGTCTTTCCACCACGTTTGAAAAATCCAGTGATTCCCACAAAATTCATTGACTGCCAGTGTATTTAATTAGATTTTGTGAATTTATTTGGTTTCTTGGTATAAATTTAAGATTGTTGATTTTGCTGTGCGAACATATTCATCTGATCAATTTCCTTCTTGGTTTGGAGTGTTCCTGCGTAAATATCCTTCAAATGAACCAATTTTACATTCTTAATTATAGCCAATCCACGTGTTACCATTTTTGTTACTGTTGGTTGTAATATTGCAATTAGATACCATTTTTCCATTCTAAGATAATCTTCCATTCCTTCCCCAAACACATTTTGACGAAGAATTCCTTTTTCATGCCAATCCATGTATTTAGACCAAAGATTAGGAATATTCATTGTAGTTATCTGCCATTCCTGTGTACGATTCCATGCATCTTCTAATGATTTTGGCAGTCCATCTTCAGTCTGTTTTTGAAATATTCTTGACATGAAATTACCACCTTGCGATTGTGGTACAGTTGGGTTTACCTGAATTACTTGGTTAGGTTGTTGTGGTACCTGTGATTGCTGTCCTTGACGTTCAAGTTGTTGTGGATTAATTGTAAAGATTTCATTAATGTCTTTGACTACTGGATAAACGGAATCTAATTTTGTAGAAACTTTGAAACAATTGTCTATAAAATCATCTTGGTGTTCATCCAAGTATTGAATCATTTCTGTTGAATCTTTATCCTCATTTTTTTTAAGATAAAACTTGGTAAGGGCTTTGAATCCTGAACCAAGTTCGTCCACTTGTTCCTTTACCCAATCAATATCTTCCTGAAATATTGTTGAATAATCAGAAATTGCTTCCCTTTCAGTATCGTTATTTGCTGACATTTTCTTCCTTCCTTTCTAATTTTGCTGTGTATCTTACTAATTTGTATGTTAGAAATATCATTATTGCACCTGTCAATTCATACGTTATCAATACCGCTATCCAACTACCAAATAAAGCATATTCTATTGTCCTATCAGTAAAAAAAACAAACGGTGATACTATGATTAGTAGGGTGGAACCAAGTAAGATTCCATTAAAAATTGCTAAATAAGTACTGCCTTTCATCATGTGCCCTCGTTAAGTTCTATGCCTTCATCTTCCAATGCCTGTCTTACACGTTCCTTTCCTGAACGCTGTGTTAACATATAGACTGCAGTGATTGTAATTAATGCCATTACTCCTAAAAATGCAGAAGGAATTGTTTGAAGTTGTACAAGGAAACTAGGTGCTTCTGATGCACCGATTACTGCCAATCCTGCAAGAATTATCCATGTGATGAATTCCTTTGGTCGTGATAAAGCAAGTGGAATGTCTGTACCAACTAGGTTTTTCTGTGCTACAAGTAATTTTAGTAGGTTAACTGTTTGGCGTAACTTGTTTACGACTTTGTAGGATTCCTTTAGTTCTGCCTGTTGTGAAGTGATATGTTCATTCAAATCATCAATGAATTCCACCTGTCTTGAAGCAAGCAACATTGTTGGTGCCACCTTTGCCAAATCTTCTGAATATGGAAGCACATAGGTAATCTTGCTAGTTCTTTTCAAGTTCAGATCATCGTCAAAGAACATGTAATTGGTCGTGGTTTTCTTCCACTCGTCTGTCTGTTCCATATCCATATCTACTTCTGCAATTGGTTCAGGTGCCATTACCCAAACATCGATGTATTCATTTTCATCCATTTCAATATCGAATTTTTCTGTAGAAGGATGGCAGATGCAGGTATCAATGTAGTCATGTCCTAAAGTAACCCATGAAAATCTAGGTTCTGAATTAGTCCATACGAACATGTCACTTGTAAGTGGTGCTGAAGAAATTATCATTGCAGGTTTTCTTCTTCTTTTTACTGTTTCAGTTAAAAGATCCCTTACATCACGATAGTAAATTTCATAGAAGAATAGTTTCTTCTGTTTTCTTAATTCTAAAAGTCTATCAACTGCAGGAGTAAATTTTTTGTTTCTTCTAAGTGCACGAAGTACTGAAGTTGAGAATGCACTATCATATTTGTTAACGTATGCTTCGAATTTTCCCTGTCCAGTTACAATGAATTCAATGATTCCAACATGCTGTTCTTGATTTGGTCGCCTTCTTCCTAAAACAAGGTACCTAACAAAAATAATGAATATTGCAAATATAATGAATGCTGAAATTGCTGGAATGTAGTCAGGTGTAATGTTAATAACATCACCTGAAAGTCCACGCCCTGAAGGATTGAACAGTCTTTCCCAAAATTGTGATATTGGGTTTGTCTGAAGATAGATTGTTTCTAGGAATAGTAGTATTGAATTCATTAGTCTAACTCCTGATCTGGATTATTGATTTGCCATTTTCGTCGTGCACCTGCATGTAGGATGTTTTGAATTATTCTCATCTTTTCTATTCGTGTTGTTACATTCTCAACATCTTCCTTTTCTGTGATTTCTTTGTTCTGCAGTCTGTCGTTATTTGTTTTAATTTTATCAGTAACCCATGAATAGGCTTCGTTTACATCTTCGTATGAATATTCCTTAAAGTTTGCACCTTTGGTAACAAGATCAATACAATCAATTATCTTCATTGTCTTGTTTGACATTCGTTCCTTGACTTGGTTTTCTGAAATCCTTTCTACTGTTTGTTCTATCTCGACCTTATCAGTACTGACTTCAATTTTCTTTGGTTTTTGTTCTTGCTTGTCCTTTTCCTTTTTGATGCTATGTGCAAGTTTGCTGACTTTATCCGTGAATGTTTTTACAGGTTTTTCTATCACCTTTTCCGATAATGATGGTTCTTTTTCACCTTCATTCTTTTGTCTTATTTCTTCTGCCTTTGTTATCAAATCTGCTTCCTGCTTCTGGAATTCAAGAATTGTTTTTTGATTTGTCATAATTCCTTTTGTCATATTTTCAAAATTAGTCATTTTTGTGTCAAAGTCATCTAATATTGAATTTGCAGTTTCGGTAAATTCATTCATGTTTTTTGTTGCCTTTACCCATTTCTTCTTGTCAAGTGAAGATTGAATGATCCAGTAAAGTACTACCCCCATCATTCCTGCCATTAATAACCAAATGTAAGTGATTGAAGTTGAAACCGTCAAACTATTCTGATTGAATCCATCTATCAGTAGTGGTATCATTCCAAAGAACCTGTAAGCGTCACCAAACATTTCTTCACGTGTTGGTAGAACGGGTGCTTCGCTTGTGTGAATAATAAACTGTGTACAATACTTTGTTCCCGTATAATGTTCCTGTTCAGTCTGAACCTGTGCCCCTTGTGAAAGATATTGAATGTAAACCTGTCTATCCCTTACATCCTCGTAGTGCAACTCGAAAGGAATTTGATATTGATCAGTATAGTTAGTGTGGAATGTCATAACTTGTGGTGTCTGTTGTAGTATAGGAAAACTTCTTCCCTGTTGTATTATTGGTGCTTCAAATCTTTTTGTAGTGTCATACCAAACTTTTAACGTGAATGGTATATAGGCAGATGCACCACTAACGAATTTCTTTGTACATTCTTCAAGATCACGTACCTGTCTTAATTCTATTTCCCTGCCTTCAATTTGTGCACTTGCTTCAGGAATTAGTGGTTCTGAATCAAAGGAATTTGTAACAAGCATGAAAACTCCTGTGTAAGCAATTGCAATTGCAAATCCCATTAGGATATACAACATTTGATCTGTTTGAGATAGTTCTTCTTTACTCATCCTTCTTCCCCTTTTTTGGAATGCTACCTTGTTCCTGACCAAATTTGACTAATTCAGAAATTAGATGTTTTTTGTTTTCTATTACTTCTTCATGTTCTTTTGTCAATTTCCCACCATCTAAATCTAAGAAAGCGTTGTACGCAGATGCAACGTATGTGTCCATTGCAATATACATGAAAATTACTTCTTCACCTTCGAATTTGTCAAATCTATTTGGGCTACTCATTTTTCTTTCCCTTTCTTTTTATTTTAGAAGTTATCTCACTTACTGTTGATATGAACTTCGTTTTCAGATGTGCATCCAAAATTCCAGACTTGAAAATGTTGTAAATCTCTTTTCGTTCAGTTGTAACTACCCAAAAGATTGATCCAATCCACAACCAATTGTACGGTGATAAGAATGAAAATGCAATCAAAACTGCAAGCAAATAATGGAATGGTGCTGTAGCCATCCCCAACCAAACACCGAATTCCTTTATCTGATATACAAAATAAATTAACCCTTCTGCAATTGCTGTATTCAAGGAATTTATTGCATATCCAGTTTCTTCAAGATCAATATCAATTATGTAATAAATAGGTCGTTCATCTACAGGTTCATCGGTTTCAGTTACGTTGAAAAATTCTTTTGATTGATTACCCATTTGTACATTATCTTGTAATGCATCCATTGCAAATTTTGGATCGGGTACATTTGTTGGCAAAGCCATTGTAATCACTCCTGTTATATTTCCAAAGAAATCACTTGCAAGAAATTCCCTAATACTTCTTGGTTCACCAACAACATCAACTGTAATTATTCCTACAAGTAACGGAACAACAACTGCCAAATTTATTAATCCACCAATCATTTTTTTAACTCCACTGCAGTTCCATATCCCATCATTTCTGCAGACATTGCACTTACTCCTGTTCCCATGAATCTTATGTTGACAATTGCATCTGCACCCATTTCTTGTGCTTTCTCAATCATTCTTTCAATTACTTTTTCTCTTGCTTGATTGATCATCTTGGTGTATTCTTTCATTTCTTTTCCGAACCATTGTCTGATCATTGCCATCATGTCACGTGTGATGAATTTTGATGGTGCAATGCTTGCAGAAACAAGTCCTAATTCTTTACTGATTTCCTTTCCTGCAATGTCACCACGATTGGAAACTATTATTTTGTATTTGTCTAGCATTTTTAATTCCATTCCATTGTACTATTTGCCTGTGAATCAGTATCCCTTCTGTATTTTACTAACTTCCACTTGTTCTGACTTAGGTTTCTAAAAATAAATTTATCTTTGTATAATTTTTTAATAATTAATTTAACTTCGTCTAATCTATAATCAAGTTGTTCTGCAATATCCTTGTCCTTACAACCATCATCTGCCATTTCTGTAATTAAATTCAAAACTGCTTCTGCCTTTCCCTTAGTCAACCTTTTCATCCCCTGTTTTCTTTACATCTTCTATCGCTGTCTTTATTGCTACATAGGCATAATGATTTTCAGTAGTATGATCGTATGCTTTACAAATTGCACATGTTGGTTCGTGAAACGCAGAATTGATCTGAATGTCTATCTTCTGTTGAATTAAGTGTATTACTTCAAGACATCTAGGACACTGAATTTCTACACTATTACTCATTTTCGTTCTCACTAATTTCCTTAGAATTTTTTAGAAAACCCTTTGTTTCTGCTTCAGATTTTAATTGTTTTAGATCTTCGAATAGTTTTTTCTTTTCTTCTTCACTTGAATTTTGATAACGTTTATAGAATTTCAAAACAGTGAGTGTTGCCAACTGCCCCAAATTGATCTTGTAAGGGTGGTTGGGATCAGTTACCCAATGTTTAAAAAAATCCTTAAACTTTGTTGTTACCCTGATCGCATCCCTAATCGGCATAAGCAAACTTCCATTGGTGTGTCCACATGTTACCATGTACACTTATCCACAAATGTACAATGGTAGTCTGTTTTTTATTAAATTGTGAATAAAATTAACGTTTTTTCTTCATCAAATGAAGGACATCCCCACATCTAGGATGGAACATACTTTGCTGTGTTGACTGATAAATGAATGAATTTCCTACAAAGATGAAAAACACACCTAATACGACATTAAATGCCATTACCAAAGTAAAATCTCGTTCGCTTATATGATTAACATCAATTATTCCTGAAAAATTTCCAATTGTTATGATTGTTAATGATTCAGCATTCAACAACCCAACAAAACCTTGAATCAAAACAGTAACACCAAATATCAATAAAATGAATCCAAATCCACCTAGAAGATACCTACTTGCTTGGTTCATTGGTTTTCACTTTCCTGAATAGCGATTAATTCCTGTTCACGTAGTTTTGGATTTTTGATAAGGTCAACCTCGTTATGGGTGACAGGTGAATCTTTTGATACTACAATATTATCCAGTTCAGCGTCATTAGGATTTAGAGAAACTAATTTTGCATCACCACTTCTGATTTCTTCTGCAGTTGCAATATCAGCAATTCGTATCTGTCTGTCCATTAATTTTTTGTTAAGTTCTTCACGTGTAAGATGTGTTCCTGTTGGGATGTTTGCTATTTTGTTTTTAGAAATTCCTTTCCGTTTATTCCCCATAGGAATTGCTTTGTCTGATCCTTTTTTCTTTCTAAAAGAAACCAATTACAATCGCTTCTTTGTGTTCATCTTCGTAACAGTTGCAACACAATCATCCACATTAACATTCAATGCTTTGATAATATTGAATATTAATCTGCTAGCCTTTTGTCTTTTCTTTTCATCTTTTAATTGTCCTGTCTTAGCATAAGCAAGCAGTTTACCAAATTCATTATCATATTTTTGACATTCCTTCCTTACTTCCAAGCCTAAATCATTGGTTTTTGGGTAGTTCCAACTCTTTTTCTTTCCTTCATTAGTGATAATTGAGATTGCCTGTTTTGTAGTCTTTGAATCACCATGAACATTTTGAATCATATTTGCTTCAATGATAATTCTTTCGTGATTTAATGCACGTGCAACAACGTTTGCTTCATAATCAGAAATGATTTCACCTGTTTCTAGGAATACAAGTTGTTTTGCACCACCTGATTGTATCTGTCTGATGTATCCTTTCTTGAAAAGATTTGCTACATAACCACGATTTCCTAATGAAACAAATCCTGCAGTGTCACCCAAGTTTTTGTCAAAGTGAGTTGTGTGAGTTGGAATGTATGTTCCGTGTTTTGGATCCTGAAACGCCTTACCATCTGCTTCTGATACTGTACGATAACTTCCATTTTTTCTAACATCTTCATCGTCTATTTCGATCGCTTTCAAATCTGCTTTGTATGCTTCAAATTCTTCCCAACATGAATTGAAACAATTTCTGCAGATTTCTTTTTCACCGAATTTTTGGATTAGTAGATTAAACTGTTCGTTTGTAATTGTTCCATTGATGAAACGTTGCATGTATCGATATTCTCTTTTTTGTAGGGTGGATCGTTTTTCGATTCCCATTTCATTTGTTATTCTTTTAATGACTATATCATAATTGTCTGAAAATTTATTACTCTTTATTTCAGTAAGTGCTTCCTTTGCTTCCACTTGGTTTATTTCCATAATTTGCTTCGACAACGAGTTGGATTCGATTCTACTCATATTTCAAAACAGAATAGCAAATGATCACTACAAGTTAGTCAATATTGTATTATGATGAATGTGTACATGAGAACATGTGCACATGAAATGGTTGGTAGCGAACGTGCTTTTTCGGGCATCTAGTTCGACACTAGATTGAGAGAACATGAATGCCACCAACCATCGATGAATACATTACAATCTAAAATAGGCTTGTGGATCAGGAAGTCTATACCCAATCATCGTGTTTTGTTACAGGTTACTTGTTACGAAATTTCTTAGGTTGTTTTTGTAATGAAACTAAAAGATGGGGTTCCAAAGTAGATGTTCCAGAAACTTAGCGGGGATAATAGGATTTCACTCAATCTTTGGAAGTTCCCATCTAAAGATCAATAGGTCGGTTTCATATTAAATCCTGCAAAGTCAAAATAGGTTTACCTATATCTGGAATGGCAATGAAGGGGTTGATCGCTTTTTGTGTTCTTGTTGCTTTCCTTCCTTCCCCTTCCCCCCCCGTGTCGAACGTTAAAGTAAACTTCCTATATCAAATATTGAAATAATTACAACTTTTGGCGATCTACCCTTCTTTTCTAGTCGTGAGGGTTTGTAAGTAATTAAATGGATAGATCGCTTGTTCCCCGTCCTGTCGCTTTGAATCAATTCCATTCCTGATCGGTTTACCTTTTCTACCTTTTTAGATTGTAATAATGTGATTTGATAACCACTGGAAGCATAGGTGTGTCTGTTAGAAAAGGCATGGGATTTCAGTACTTAGGGGCACTTGGATCCCATACCCGAATGTATCAACCTATAACATTGCAGGAAATAGGATTGACGTTTATTTTACTAATGATTAGTATATCTATTTTTCATTTGATTTTAGTTCTCTTTCTACGAATTCTTCATCTGTTTCCTTTGGAATAGGTTGATGTTCTTTTTTGATGTGAATTAGATGATAATCACTACATAATGAATATTGGCAATCAAAACCCCATTCTGACTTTTTTACACGAAGTATTTTTGAATCCATTAATTGAGTTATACATTCTTTAAGTAATTTTTGGGCACAATCAAACATTTCCGTATCTGACCATTTATTCACACATGCTTCTTCACAAATATCACCGCTATTTGTAAGGTGATTTAATAATTCTTCCTTGAATTTTGGTCTTACTTTTCTTGATTTTTTGTTAGAATAACTTCCAGTTGCTTCAACCTGAATGTTTGATTCCCTTCGTATTTCGAATTTATTACATGAATAACAGTAATAATTTACATTCCCACAATATTCTAATTTTCCATTACCAACATATCTATGAAGTCCAAATCCATGTTTTTCGTTTATTACTAGATATGGTCGTTTTCTTTCAATTGATTTATTCTTTGAATTTCTTATTGAAATCCATTCATTTTTTAGTACTGTTATATTCTTACCACATCCTTTCATTAAATCTGCATTCAATCCACAATAGGGTTCAGATCCTTTCGCCAAAAATGTTAGAAAATTTCTTGCTTCTTCAATTTCTCTTGAATTCAGATGTGTATCTCTTTCGTAAAAATCATTCATTTTGAGTACACACAATCCCCTAGAAATGGAAGAATTTCATCGGGAATAATACTGATACTTTGAAATAATTCAGTCTTGTATTGTTCCATAAGTTCCATGTATTCAATAGTAGATACAGGTTCTTTTAAGAATTGCCTTGATCGCTTCTTTTTGAATAATTTTCTATAAATCGTTATTATTGATTCCCATGCTTTTCGCCCCAATTTTTTCCCCAAATTTTTTCTAATCTATGATTAAGTTCTTCATCTAAACTGTTTTCCTTCAATAAATTTACACAAACTGATGCCATAGTTTTCGCATCTTCCATTTGATCTTTTGCTGTACTCAAAAATGTAAGTAAATCATCATCATCTAGGGTTAAAATTTCTGCTTTAGTAATTTCAAGATCAGTTTTTGAACTCAAATGGAAAAATTCATCGTGAATTCGTTTTATATCTTTGTATGTCATTTTGATTTTCTATACGGTCTTTTTAGTTCGTTGCCAAAGTATGTCCATTTGGATTTGAATGGTGAACTCCTAGCAAAACCTTCTATCATCTTTCTTTTTTTACCAAATGTGTTATTAAATTGACGTTCAACAATTAATCTAAATATGTCAGGCTTTACCGAATGCCCCTTTCGTGGATGATACACAACATTAGGCATGGTGTTTAGGAATGCAGGAATCTTACCTCTAATTCCAAACCAAAGTTCTTCTACCTTCCCACGATACCAATAACCCCAACCCCCATCTTTTTTGATTAATGCTTCCTTGATCTTGTTATCGAGTGAGTATTTTTTTGCGTCTGGATATAATATTTTATCCTTAACCCAATAGATCTTTCCTTTGTATCTAAAATCCCATGCCTTCATAATCTGTGAACCATATACATCTGATACTGGACTTGGTACCCAAAGAAATAGAACTGCGTTTTTTTGTGAACGTTCTGCTATAGGCATTTCACATATTTTTTCAATAGACATTGTTTCATAATGATCTATAGAACCGCTTTTCATGCCACCGCCTGTATGCTTGTTCTTGAATTGGATTGGTGGATCAACGTACCAACTATTGAAAAGTTTCTTTGTATCGTAGATGTTTATGACTGCCAAATTTTTTCCTTTAATAATATTTGACCTTTTTTCCTTTACGATATTTTATCATGGCTATCCCCTGCGATCGTGGTCTAGTTCTAAGTGGTACATCACAACACGGACAGTTTCTTCCTTCGTAAATTATTGGTATATCACATTTTCCCATACACCTTTTTGCGTTTGGTAAAACGTATCTGCTTTCATCCCTTTTTACAGGACGTTTATCTAAAAATCGAATGCAAATCTTTCTGCATCCTGAACGTTGTTCTAAATAGTTAATCATTATCTAACTACTCTTATTCATTCTACGCATATCATTTTCTATGTGATAAAATGCTTTTTTAACAAAATCAAATGTGAAAGATGAAGCATAATAAACATCACTAGGTTTCTGTGGTTTTGTATTAATACAATATCTTGTTTCAATCAAATCACCTTGATTAAATGCCTGTCTGATTAAATCGTGGAATACAGATAAGTCATGTAATTGTGATGTTTTATCATACACGAAGTTTTCTTTTTTTGCTTCTTCTTTTAACTTTTGATATTGTTCACCTTCAATCATTGTTTGAAAATCCTTTTACACTCTTGACATTGACCTATATCACTATTCATTCCAATTATTTTGATATTATCTCTAACCTTACAACAAGTATCAAATATCCCATACCATTTAATTTTAGGTTTTTCAAACATCAACTAATCACCATTATTTTTATGTTCTTTCACATACGCTTTCATAAACCAAAATCTTTTTTCTTCTGTTTTAGACATAAAATTATCATATAGGGCTTTTGGTGTGGACATTCTAAAAAATATCTCAAAGGCTTTTAGATCTTGTTTTTCTTTTTCACTTAACATTATTAACTAACTCCTATTATTTATTTTATGAATCCCCAACAATTAGTGCATTCACATTTTGTTCCAAGCATGAAAGAAGATTTTTTCTTTTTTTCACAAGATTCGTGTTTGCCTTCAATACATGAACTACAAATCTTTGGTTGTATCATCAACTATTTCCTGCACCTCGTTATCGTGTTTCATAACCATAAATAAACTTGTCAGAAACATTACTACTGAAAATAATAATAGAATTATTTCCACAGGTGTTTTCCAAAAGAAGATCGCAGTTGAAGCGATCATTATGAATCCTATTGATAATAAAATAATTGATGTTATTCGATTAGAAAAAAGAAGATGTTGTGAAGTCATTTTGTAACAATCTTATTACTTGTCACATCAACTTTCACGGGTATTTTGTTTCCACACTTGCACTCAATTGTACTATCAATTTCATGTATGATTCGAATCTTTGATTCAAGTTCATCAACAACTTTGTTGTGACCTTCAATTTGTTTATGCAGTCCAATGTTGTTGCTTTCTATTGTAGTCAATTGTGTTTGTAATTTGTTTTTTTCTGCTTCCATTTTTGTTAGTTTGTCACCAACAATTTTCTTTGCTTCCTTAACTTTTTCTGTATCCTTTCCATGTTTTTCAAAAGTTTCCCCACGCTTTCTATCGCCCATCTTTTTATCTTTGTACTGTGGTGGACATAGATTTCGAATTGTAACATCTGACATTAATCCTTGCGGAACATACAGTTTTACAATTTCGTTGCACACTTCACCAATTTTTATTTTCTTGGTTTTCATAATTCGTTCTGCAGTTTCTTCTATCAGAACAATTTTTTCTTCGGGTGCTTGTTTCTTTTGAAGGTCGTAGTGTTGTCGCATTTGTAAGTATGCAAGGAACACATCTTCACCTGAATCTTCTACAGGTTTGAAGTCATAATATTTTCTGTGCCATTTTTTGTTTTGAACAACTCTATGTCGTCCGTTCATTACTCGCAAGTGAATTCTGAAATGCGAATTCGATGAATTTTTATTTTCATCTTTATCAAGAATTGCAATTTCGATTGGTCGAAGTTCACCCATTTGTTTTGCGGATTTTTTGTATTGGTCGTTACTCAATGCACTTTGATCATAGGTTTTCATAGTTTCGTGTGGTGGAATGTAAAGATCTAATTTATCGTATTCTGCAATACGCTTAGGATCTGTGATCTCTACCGCCTTTGTTTTTAGTGGTTGTACGATCGTTTCCGTCGTTTGATCTGTTGACATTGATCTTCACGAACAAACTTCTGCATTTAGGCATGACGGTTGAAAAAAGATTAACTAAATGATAAACTATTCAACCATGAAAAAGTACTTTTTCTATAGGTATCTAATGACAGTCAACATGATCATTACAAAGACATTGATCATTCATTATGATCTTTAGATCATTAGAAGGGGCAGATCAAAAAATATTTTCCCGTGACAGGTGCGAACGTTTAGAATATGTCTGTTTCAATTATATACAACGCCCTTTTCTGATTTTTTTCTAACAAAATTTAGTTACACGTTACAAAGACGGGGTTAACATAATGGGATCCTGTAACTTTGTAACGAAACATTTTTTCTATTGCCGAAGGCAATTTAGTTACATGGTTACATTGTTTTGTTACGCATAAGTTACGTTTTCGGTAATTTGTTTTGGTGATCACACGTGCATGGGTTAAGAAAAATAAATCCAAAACGATCCTTTTTTTGCCCCTGATCTTATCCATATACCCTGCTTTTTTGACAAACAAATCATGCCAACAAAAACACTTTACATTTTATTTGGAAATATTTGGTGCAACTATTCCATACTTTGTTTTGTTTCTTGACATGAAAACTTTCATTGATGTAACGCCTGACCAATTTTCAGGTAACATGTTCAATTCTTTTAGTTTGTCAAATATCTGATTGTCTTTCATTTTCTGAATACCTTGTGGTGGATTCTTCCATGCATACACAGTTTGGAATAACTTTTGCATGTTTGCTTCAACTAATTTTCTATCTTCGTTTTGTTCGTCTTTTGCTGATTCAACTAATTCACCATCCTTTGTCTTTGTGATAAAACGCCATGTACCTTTTTCTAATGCGTTTTCTTTTTTGAATTTTGTAAATTCTTCCCAATCATCATCTTCTTGTCTGTGATGAAACGATGGCATTCTTACAAAAAATTTCTTCCAACGTTTTCCTGTAAGTGTTTTTTCAGCATACAATACATACATTTCATTGTCACCTAGATCTTCTATTGATGGAAATAATCTTGATGCATATTCTTCACCTAGTTCATCTGCTTCTTTTTTTCTTACATCCACAATATCTTTTTTTAACCAATCATATTCTTTAGGAAAAATATCTATGTTAGAACGCTTCCAAATGAACACATCTCGTTGATCTTTTATTCCCCCATAAATGTCGCCAAATCTTTGAAAATCGAAAACGCCACTCATCCTAAATTGCCTACAAACTTTAACCCAACCAAACAATGCTTTCTTTACAATCACTTGATTTTTTTCTTCGTTAAGATTTGATGATGCAATTGAACCGAATTCCCGCATTAGAACTGTAACACGATGATAATTTTCTTCCTGTGGTGTGAATTCTTCAAATGGTACAGGTTTTTCTTGACGACGTAACTTTGCACATGTATATGGATTCAACGGTTTGAAATGTGATGCAACTATTTCAGGAATTTCACGTACCAATTGTTCTAATACTTTTAATTTATGGTCAACCTTTTGATAGAATTTTGGATTAACAACAACAATTCTTTTTTCTTTTTGTGCCAATACCAAAATATCTGTTAAATCTGCAACGAATTTTTCACGGTTTTTGAATCCCTTGTTAGGCACAGGTAATTTTCTAACCTTGATCCATTCCTTAAAATCTGGATCTCGTCGTGGTTCTGATGATATATGACCATCTTCCCCTGTCGTTTTAACCCTATACTTGTTAGGATCTTTGCCTTGTTCAACCCATTTTTTTAATGTGTAGAATTTTTCGCCATTAAAATCATCGATAACCCAAGAATCTATTTCAACATAATCAGGAATAACTAAAATTATTGGATACCTTGTATCACAATTACAATGTGGTTCTTCAAAATCTTGTTTGTGTAAAGGTTTTTTTAAATTTTCTTCTCGTATTTTATCATAATATTTTTTACATCCAAGATTCATACACCAAAAAAGTGATTCGTAGTTTGATGCAGAATGAACATCTAAAATTGTATGCCCCATTTTGTAATTCATTTCAGCAATGAATTCATCTAACGCACTCTTACCACTGCCACGATTTCCTTGAATCATATAGACACGTGATTTGTTTGGTTCGATGAATGCTTCAGGATTTTTCTTTACCTTTCTTTTGTGTCTTGCTTGATACGCTATCTGCATTTTCTCATCCCGATGTTACAAATTCCGAATCTTCCATACCCATTGCACCTTGTCTTGCTAAGGTTCTTAAATGTAGGCAATACTTGAATGAACGTAAACATTTTTTCATTACATTGTAAACATAATGGCGTGGAATGTCGAATTCAAGAATTTCAATCCTAATAATTTTATGAAAGAATTCCCTTCCAACTTCTAATGTTCTATCTTCTGACCAAAGCACATCATCATCTGATTCAAAGATTGGTTCTTCACCTTCTGGATATTCATCTTTGAATTTTACAATGTCTGCAAGTTGTTTTGGTGATACTCCTGCCCATGCCAAATCTACTGGAACAGATTCTTGCAATAGAACTCTTTGATCTGTTGCATCTTTTGTTTTTGATTTAGGATCCAGATGTTTCAATGCGGGCATTTGCCATATTGATTCGTATGATGTTAGTTGTGCAGGTTCCTTGAACAATACATGTTGATCTAAAATTTGTTCGTTGTTATCTCGTTTTTGATAAAGATAAATTGGTTCAATCTTTCTTGCAGGATCCCCACCCCACCAAATCTGTTTCATTAACCGTACTTCTTCAGGTGGAAGTGTTGGTGGTATTTTAAAACCAAAACGATTGTCATTTGGTAGTTTTAGTATTTCAACATCATGTTTTAACCACATGTTAAATTCATCAATTAACATCATCAAATAACCTGATGCTTCAAAATAATGTCCATACATGTAATGGAAATTGATAACACCCATCTTTGTTTTGTATTCTTGAACTGGATCTAATGATTGGTCTATAACTGAATGTGGTATTTTTGCATCAGCATCATTACTACTCAACTAATTTCACCTGTTTTTTCAATTTATTTCCACCATGAAATCTTGAATGAAAGAAATCTGCATGTCTTTTACAGCAAATCGAACCATCACATAAAGGACAATCCAACATAATTTTACTCATTTAATCTTAGTAAGAATTAATCTTTGTGGCACAACTTCGTGATCTTCAAGTACTATTTGTTCAACTGAATTTACAACTTCTTGTGCTGAATGGAAATCATCATCATCTAATGCTTTTTGACATGTATTTAGGAACCAACCTTTATCTACATCACCTTTATCATCCAAATCAAACATGTCCATTCGATATTTTTTTTCATATTTACAAAGGGCAATTACCTTTAATCTGATTGAACGAATGTATTCCTTGAATCCATTCTGTGAAAACAAATCTCGTTCCTGAAGATAGATGTGTCTATTTTTTCTTCCTGTAGGAATTTTTGGATCCAAATATCTGTCTAGTTGCTTTTCAAATTTTACAATCAAATCTTTTAACTTGTTAATAATTATAGAACGTTCTGCTTCTGCAGGATTGATATTATCCTGAAAAACACCTGAACTTTGTTCATTCTTTTCTGTTTTTGGTATTTTTTTTCTTTCACGTTGTTCAGGAAAAATTATCTTGTCTTGATTTTCAATTGCATCCAAATCTTTGTTGAACATTGAAATTCCCATGATTTTATCCGTGTCAATTTCAACGTGTTTTTTTTCTGTGTAATCCCAAACAAATCTAGGTTCCTTAGTTTTCTTATCAAGTATCAAATAAATTGGCTTTGTTGGTTTTTGTAGAATTATTTCTGCCATTATCGCACCCTTCCACATCCACCACAGGTATGACTTTTTGCACCACAATCACAATTATGTGTCCTTTCACAAAGAATTTCTTTAACTGTTCTAGTATCAGTGGGCACATCCTTTACAGAAACCATGTACTAATGTACACATGTTAACCTTCTAAAGAACGATAGTGAACAATTTTTCACGAATTAGTCTTGCTTTTCACAATAATTTTGTGTCTAAATTACTAAAATCACTTTACCAATCCTTCCAGATACACGTAAAGTTTAGCCCCGATCTTTGTAATTTTGAATTTTGGGAAAGTACTATCATCTACTGCCTGAATGTACATTTTTTTTTCTAATAATTCCATAGATTTTTTTATAAAATTACCATCTGTGCGTAATTTTACCCTTAACTGCCTTTTTCCTAATTCATGTTTTGATAATAGTTTCAACAACAGATAATATTTTTCTAATTCACCCCTGTGTTTGGTACCCTTTAGTTGCCCACCTTTTCTTACTCTATTTCTATTGAATTCAATAATTTTTTCATATTTATTGGGTTTTTGCATATTCATCCTGCCTTTTTTGTCTTGCTTTTTTTCCCCTAGAATTAATTCTTAATTGATAATGACAGCATGGGCACCTAACCCTGCCACCTTTTGTATATTCCCAAAATTCTTTTGGTATTAGTACTTCACATTCAGCACATCTTCTGACATTTGGACGTTCATCTAATGATCGATTAATTTTATCTGCTTCATATCTAAGACATAAATTCTTGCAACCCATGCGTAATCGGAAATTCTTTTGTTAATATTGAAATTTATTTATAAAAATTGATTAATTAACCAATTCCTGTACCCCTTCCAGTTGGATGTGAATGTGTTCCAAAATGCCTTCCACAAAAATTCTTACCACACGTATGACAGAATTTTGTCGCATCCATTGTACACATTACACAGTATTCTTTTGGTGACATGTTCTAAAAAAAGGAAAAAGGACTAGGTTTTTCCAATTCTGAAAACCTTAGTTCCACATGTTCCGCAAGTTCCCCTAGTTGCAGGTCTGCCATTTTTCATTGTTATTGATTCTGCTTTTTCAATCAATGTTTTTTTTCTGCATTTTACACAGTATCCTTCAGTCATTGGGTTACGAGTAGATGTTCTGCTTAAAACATTTGTGGTGTTTTTGTTAGTTTATGTTCTTTTTTGCATCATATTTCATAACTTTCTTGTTATCTGGAAAAAATTGTAAAATAACTTTACCCTTTTCTACAAACATTTTGACCTGACCATAAGGGGTGTCTAAATAATACCTAATTCCTTCTGTAAAATCATCTTTTGAATTCTGATAATATTCTTTAGTCATTTTTTATTCCCAATTCCTTTTATCTATTTTTTTTATTTTGATTTCCATTGCCATATCACATTCTATACAATAATAGAATCTAGTTGTAAACCTACCACCTGTTTTCTTCCCGTCTTTTTGGATTGATTTGGTATAAGCCAGTTTGTACAGTCTTTGGTCAGGATGAATCGGACAATTTAATCCCAAACTACCTGCCATTTTTATTCACCATTTTTAATTTGTTTTTTGAATTTCTTTACTAATTCTTCATTAATTTCAATATTTTCTAATAGAATTATTTCTTCACTCAATCCATTTCACCTTTATCCAATGTTTTGAATCGTTCAAGAAATAAAATAATGCAATATACCAAATAATGTTAATACCAATCATTAATGTTAAACCTGCTTCCCATTTACTACGATCATACTTGCTTTGGCTACAAACTTTTTCATTTTTTAATAAACTCCACGTACAACGATTTGTTTCTATATAATCAATGTCTTTACAATCAAAAATCCCTTCACCTATACTATTAAAAACAGTTTTACATGATTCTTTTGTTTTTTGAATTTTTATTTCTTCAAATTGTGTATATCCAACAAAATTATGAATAAAATATATAATTAAAATTAATGAAATGATAATCACTATTGCATATTTAATTGGTTGATAGTGTAATGTTATAGTTTTCATTCTACAGTTTTTACCTCATATTCAAAAACTTCAAATTTTGTAAGATCTACCTTACAAAAAGGACATTGTGGGAAAACTTCGGGATCAAAAAACATTTTTCTTAGATTTTTTGAACAATGATGAATTAATCCTTTTAACTTTAGCATTAAAAATCAGTCCTTTGCAGGTGCCCACAATCATCACATTGGTATCCCATTGGTGTCATTCCATGATTTTTGCTATCACAGTCACAATCACATGATCCTTTTGGAACGTAAACCCGTTTTAATAAAGATACGTCACTTTGATCTGCACACTTGTTACACAAAATTAATCACAGTCCTTCTTATCTTCACAGTGTTTGATATGGAACCAATTTTTTTCTTTATTCATTTCTTGTAAAGTATTGGTAATAACTATAGTAAAAACAACTGATCCACCAAGTCCATACATCATTAATCCACCTGTAACTGTCCAATCAATCAAACTCATACCTTGTTTTCCTTCAAAAGTTGATGGAATTAAATCAAAAAACATTAGTATTCCAATTAAAAGAGCAGGAATACTTGCAAACATAATAAAAATCCAAAAGTATCTTTTAATTTCTGATATGTTTCTATCATACCAATTCCCAATTTTATCAACCCAACAAAGATCTATAATTATTGTCATCATACATCACCCTCGTTAATTGTGATTTCAATACGGTTATTCCTATCATCGTGAAATGGAATTTCGTTCAGACAGTTTTGTAATGATTTTTTTACTATTTCTTCAGAATTTCCCATTAAAAAATCGATTCTAGCATCCTGTTCACAGTCCTTAATCATTGAGTTTTCCATTCCAATCATAGTATTGTTGAATACTTGTCCTATCACTATAGTTCTGTTCAGATCACTTTCAAAATTAATATTCAAATTTACCATTAACACAATTGTAATTATTACAATAGAAGGAAATCCTATTGCCACAAATGCATATCTTCCCCTTTCAAATCTTGAACCTGCAAAATCTGGAAAAGTCATTGTCGCCAACATTCCTTCACAATCCATAATGAGTTAAGATATTCTCTTTGACTGTTCCCGTTAAGACTATTCCATGTTCCTGTAGGAAAAAGATTGGCTTCAATGGTTTTACAATCCCAAGTTTCACGGAAAAATTGACGTTCTTCGTAAAATTCTTTTTCTTTTACTGCTTGACCTGCTACAAACATTGAAAGTGAAAAACTAATAGTAAATACAAAGAAAAATACCCATTTATTATTTTTTACAAATTGTATTTGTTTATTCAAGACTGAATCCTAACTCTTTTTTAATTTGTTTAATTGTTAGTTCAATTTTTTTATGTTCTTTTATGATTTTTCTGATTTGATCTAATCTTTTATCTTGTAAATTTGAAGATTTAGTACCACATTCAATATCTGCAAAGTGTTTTTTACAACACATTGAACTTGCATAAAGGAATATTGATTGACACATTGTTAAATCTGCATAAATGTGACCACATCTATGTTTACTTTTTGCCATCATTTATCCCTGATTCCTTAATTTTTTTGTCTTTGTATCGATTGTTTTTTTCATCGATTAATAGATCTATTTCTGCTTCCAAATTTGCTAATTCATCCTTCATAGGATCAACCTTCCATGTCAAATCAGTAATTTTTTCTGAAAGTTCTTCTTCTGTAAGATCCTTTGCAGTATAATCCAAGTCAAGTTCTTCACACATTATACAAGCACCTTATTGTTTTTCCTAAATCCAATAATACTTTCTTCAATTGTAGGATGCCTTCTGTAATAATCACCGTTTCTAGTTCGTTTATGAAATAATAATTTAATATATGGTCTAGTATGTTGTGCAAACTCATACATTTCTTCATGGTATCCATATTCTGAATTATAATCATCTAATTGTTGTTGTAGTGCTTGTAGATCTTTTGGATCTTCTGGATCAAGTCTTTTAGATTGAATTTCAAATCTTACTGCCATATCATGTGCCATTATTACAAGACAAGTTAATTGCATATTATCGAAAGTAGAAAGACTGCCAATCATTAGATAACTGTTGAAGAACGTAGATTGATAATCAAATAATTTTAATTGATCATAATCTAAGTGATGTAATCCACCAAATGTTTCTGATAACATAATTAATGATTTTTCAGCGTTTTCAGATAGTTTTTTATCTGCATTATAAGATTTAATTATATCAAGATCGTTTTCTGCTAAACAATATCTGTAATTTTGTTCACTCATTTTATTTTTATTCCCAAACTTACAAAATGTGATGATAAACTAATGTCTTTTACTAACTTGGTAAATTGTTCTGCATTCATTGTTCCAACAGCAATTTCAAATACTGTGTGTGGTTTTTTTACACTTGAAGAACCTTTTGGGCGTTGATGCATGCTTGTGATTACCCCTGTTAAAACTAATTCTTTGACTGATTCATCACTCATTTTATAATTTCCTATTTTCCGTTAAAGTCCATTGATTTTTTTTATTTTTCATAACCAAGCCCCAAATTTTTAATTCAGATAATCTACCCCTTATTGTTGATTCAGGTTTTTTGAATATGTTTGATAATTCCAATGTTGTGTATGCAAAATGTGCTAATTCATAGACAAGTGCAATTTTTATTGTTAATTTTTTCTTCAATTTCTGTTACCAACCATGATTGTCTTAACAATTTGTTTTGTTGATTTGTAGCCTAATTCACTAAATACTTCATGTATATCAGATGTTGATGTATTTTCTATCCAAGATGTTAAGATTTCCTTCATCATTGTTCTTTTCATTTTTTAGACCTCAAATGTTTTTTAAATAATGAATTTTCTGTTGATTTCTCAATCAAAATTACTGCTTTTAATGCTTCTTTTGGTTCGTTAGTTCTTAATGAAAGTGTAAACATGTGTTCATACTTTAGTGCTTTATTACTTAATAGACCTGCACCAAAACTACGATCTGTTATGTCTAACCTTTCCCCAATTGCACAGTTTCTATAACCATGTGAACATCCTTCATGTACATCTGATGTATTGAAATGACCACGTTTGATTGCATTCTTAATAATTTGTCGCCATTTAGTTAATGTTTTCATTTTGCTTCGATCCGCCAATGAAAACTTCCAGAAATAACAAGTGTTATGTCTTTATCATCTGTTTTTATTTTTTTAGCAAATTTTACTTCTTTAGCCCATCCTTCATCCGATTTTGTATTGTAGCCTTTATCTTTCAATATCTGTTCTAATTTCTTTACCTCATCAAGATTCATTATTTTTATTTCCCATTAATTTTTGAAGTTCTTTCCAATCATAAAGTATTGTTTCTAATTTTCCTTTATCATACATTACAGGTAAAGCCTTCAAGTAATGTTCTAAGAATTCAATATGCCCATCAAAATCTAGTTCTTTCAATTTATCTACAATTACACAACAGTTATGACCAATTCCATCATCTGTGTATCCGCATGAATATGGCTTACCCATTTTTACCGTCCATTATTTCTGTAAGTTCAAATAAAGTCATCTTTTCATTTTCTGTTAATTTAGATTCATAATCTGTAAATGTTTTAATTCGTTTTTTTATTTTATCTACAATATTTTTGAATTTTTCATATTCGATAAAAATTCCTGCGATATATTTTCCACCACCTAAAACTTCTAAATCTTTAGCATTCTCTTGATTCTTGATTATTTTGTCTTTAAGTTCATGTGCTTCTTCATCTGTCCATTCTATCTCGCCCCCATCTAACGAAGTAAATCTAACATGGCGATAGAATTCATTTATGTGTATAATCTTAATATTATCTTCAGTTAGTGTTTTCATTTTATTTTATCCCTTTTTTCTTTCTTGTATTTTAGAATTTTTACACTGTTTTTATGATAATTTTCTCTACCAATTTTTTGTAATTTTGGTTTGTTCTTTTGATAATGTTTCGCACGAACAGATTTTCCTTTTCTTAGATAATAATCTCTTGATTGTTTTGATATTAGATCCTTGTTTTTAATTTGATATTTTCTTCGTTTTTCTTTGATTTTTTCTTTATTGTTCTGATAATATTCTGCCTGTTGAATTTTTATTATTTCCTTATGTTCTAAACGATATAATTTTGCCTGCATCTTTGTAATTTCTTCTTTTTTAAAAAGTATCTGTTTACTCATTTTATCTGTGCCCTTGTGATATTCCTTTCATCGATCCAAATTTTAGTAGTTATTATTGAAAAAGATAAAATTACCAATACAAATAAAATTTCTGATTGGTCAACTAACATTTCCCTGTCTAAATATATTGAATTCCACCAATTTGAAATTTCTGTGATCACATCGTTGATCATCATCGTGTTTGTAAGAAATTTTTATTATAAAAGCATTGATTTTCTTTTACCCTGAACACGTGAACATGGTAATAGAAAAATCAAATAATTTAAATTCGTTACTTAATTTTAAAGAATAATGGAAATAGAAATCCACGACACTTATGTAGATGGAAAAAAAGGAAGAATGCATTTTGATGTTGCTGTTCCTAAAGGAAAAGGTAATGCGTTTGCGGTTGAATCAGGTAAAAAATGGCTTGAATCAATTGATGAAAAAGATGCAAAGATCACAAGTAAAGAATGTGAATTCTGTCATACACAAGAACTCAATGAAAAATACACTGATGAAATGAAAAAAAATGGATATGCCATCATAAAGATGGATGGGTGCCCAAAATAACCTTTTTTTTATTTTTTATTATTTTTTAGTGGTATCAAAATTAAATCACTGTGCCAAATTTTTGTTGCCCCGTTGTATCTAATTTCACCACCTGACTGTATCATGTATTTTTTTTGTTTCCAAATAAACGGTTTTTTGTTTCTAAAACTATCATTAACTAAATTTATCATTTCATCTGACATATCAACTTGTAATCTCATTATCCCAAAACCTTCTGTTTTTGATCTTTTATTGACTTCATAGCAATTTCATTTGCGTGTTCTTTTGTGTAACCCTTTTTATCCATATAATATTTAACAATAGATTCATAGCCTTTATCAGAATCAATTTTTTTGTTTGATACTTTCTTAGTTGGTGGTTTTGTAAGTTCTGTAAAACAATTTTGATACGCTTCTTTTTTTCCTAATGAAAAGGCAATTTTTTGTGGATCTTCTTGATCTTCTAATTCCTTAACCGATTCTTTCATTTTATCTATTAACCAAATTTTAGTTACTACCATTATTATTTTTCCATTTTACTTGTAGTATTAAGAGATTCACGAATTTCATCAAGAATTTGTTCATCTGTTGGCATATTCTGTATTGTTTCTATCATCCAATCTGCACTTTGTTCTGAAGTATAATTCAATTCAATAACTCTATACATTGTTTCTAATGTCAATAATCTTGAACAATATTCTATTGATTTTATTTTGGTACAAAGTGTAGTTGGTCTATCAACCAACATCGACATATCTAGGATTGTTTGTTGTGCTACTGTTAATTGACCATTATTTTGTAATGCTAAAAATATTAAATTTTGATTTATTTCCCCACGTTCCATATTAGTCATATTTCTAATTTTAAACATGGCATGTGCCATCGGTTTTGTAAATTCATCCATAATTGGATTGTAATGATGTTCCAATTCTAATTCTTTTACAATATTTCTACCATCATATTCTGACATAAATCCTTCAGGCATTTCCATAGAAGTATCAACAAAACAATTTTCCATTGAATCACTCCACAAACCACCATTATCAATACAGTCAATTTGGTTTTGAGATTGTAATTCAGTATCATAAAATTTAATTGCAGAAATTGTAATAATTACACCTAAAACTATTATCACAGATCCTAATACTATAGATCGTTTCAAATTCATTTTGTTTGCACCTTTGTTGTGTTACATACTTCGTCAAATACAGTTATGATTCCATCCAAATCCATTCGAATTACTAATTCTCTATTACCGCCACAGTCAGAACAAATTTTTTCTTTTCCTATAAATGGTAAGAATAAACTTTGTATTTTATTTATAAAATCAACGAAAAGTCTTTCACCGTCTTTGTAATACAGTTGTGTTGGAACAGGATGACCTTTTGCACCTATAGACGGTTTATTATATACTAATTCATTCACTGTTGAGTTTCACCACTTTGTAAATTTTCATTTTCTAATGCATTTGCTATTCTTTCCATCTGATAACAAAGTTGTTTATCATCTGAATACGAACAATCATCAATTGGATTATTTGGTACTGAAATTCCTATATTTGCAAACGGATCCTCATTTCCTAAAACATCATAATAAAAAAAACCATATACTTGATTACCAAACATCATAAATACAAAAAATCCTATAATAATTAAACTTCCATAGAGTATTCCTTTAATTATACCCATTAAAATTTCGTTTCTTTCTTCTAATGCTTTTGCAATTCTTTCTTCACCACTCATATCTTCATCCATTTTTAATTTTTTGATAATTTTTTATTTCCTTTTCTAACAAGTAAACCCCCCACCCTAAAACGATAAAAGTGATCACTATCAATATTTCCTTCAAATCTGTTTTTACCATTTCAAAATATAAAGCAGATATGAATAATGAGTTAATACCAATTGCACTTAAAATAAGTCGTATCATAACTTTAGGTTTTCTTAATTCTATCTGTCTATCCCTATCATCAAATCTACCCATTATTTTTTCGCCTTTGAGTTAGAATGTGGTTTTCTTTGTTTCATTATGTATTCATTAAATTTTATTCTATCATTTTCTAATTCTATCATGTCTTTTTTGTATTGTTGTCTTACTGAATTATGTATTATGTAATCATACGACATTGACAAATAAAAAAATCCTAATACTAAATGAATTCCTGTGATGAAAATTCCAATCAGCCCTAAATTATCAAGTAATTGTGTATGCCAATATGCTAATCCAACCCCAAACCAAATACAACCATAAATGAAATGTGCTATTGGATGATTTATTATTTGATTCATCTTTCCGATGATTTATCTATTATATCAATACCATCAGATAATGTAATTGTGTAATCATGTCCTTCGCTTAATTCAGTTTCACCAAATTGTTTTGGAGTAAATTCGTGTTGGGAAATTATATTAACGTGTTGAATTTGTAAAATATATGTGATTCCTGCAATAAATGGTTTAGAATTTCTATCTGGAATCATGTTGATTTGAATTGTGTTTACCCCACTTCGAAGATAATCTGGAACTGCAAGTATTTCATTTCCTGTTTCCTTTTCAAATAATGTCATAACTGTTCTAAAAATACCGTGCGAAGCCCTTGATACTCCATCTACATCTACACTAACATTAAAAACAGTATTTACATACGGATCTGAACCCTCAATTATCATAGATTCCATTTGGGCAAATGCTTTATCAACTTCATTAAAAATAATTATGAATGATGATCCAATTATCAAAGTAATTAATAATACTGTCTTATCTGACTTTCTCATATTATGCCCCTTTGTTTTTGCTTCATTAGTGCCCTAATAATCTTTTATTTTTGAATTTCCTTTAGGCTTGATTTGTAGTCAAAAATAAATGCCATCATAATGAATGCTATACCTAAAATTACAAATTTGAATGATTCAGCAAAAATTATACCAAAAAAGTGATATAATATCCAACCTAAAATCATCAGTGAAGCACCAACAACAAAACATAGGAATGTTGAAGTGTTAGAATTCAATTTGTTTTTACCTTTGAATTAAAGAGTGAATCCATTTGCTGTTCATCCATCTGTATTTCACAATCAAATGATTGATGTTCGTGTTCTAGCATTTTATCGTCATCTATAGTTATGAAATTACATTGGGTACATTTCCATATTGTATTCAATTCTGTTCCACCTTCAACTGCAAATGTGATACTTCAATCAATTCAGATACCACCAATCCAATAATTCGTCTTTGCTTTCTTCTAAATCAGTAGTAATTATTATCGGCACTTTTTGTTGATCCAATAGATTTCTATCAATATCATAAACTGAAATTTCTAAATTAGTGATAAAATATATTCCTGCTAAATCATTTGCAAGAAAAGAAAAGTCGGCTTTTTTGGTTTCACGAGAATCAAATGTTGTCGTAATATATGATGGTTCAAATAATATTTTATCTGTATTGTAAGGTCTTACTTCAATGGTTACTTCTTGACTGTAATCATCTTGATTTTCTAAAACAATTTCTAATTGTGCCGATTCGTCTTTTAATAATTGATTTGGAAACAATCTGACTGAATCTATTGTTACACCCTCATTTTTTCCTACATATTTCATATTGTATGTGTATATCAATTCATTTTCTAATCTTTCATTACGTTCTGCCATAACATTTGTGATTAGAATTCCACCAATTACAAAAATTATTGCTAATAGTGTGAATGAAATCAAATAAATTTTATTTGTTTTATTCAACTTTGTAACACCTTTAATTGTAAATGTTGTAACAAAATCATTTTTGTTTCAATCCTTCTTTAGTATATTCTAACCAAATTCGTTCTTTTTCTCTTTCTATAGAATAAAAATGCCATATTATTATTCCAATAATAATCATTCCAACACCTGTAAAAGAAATGGCGAACCCCAAATTAAGACTTGATAATGAAAACGGATATGATACATCTCCAAAGATTACTTGAATCCTCAACATAATACCATTTATCAACAGCATTATTCCAAATGGAATTGTTGTTGCAAGACCAAAAATAAATGATGTAGATCTTTTCAATTTTGTACCACCTTTAGTTGAAAGTGTGCATCAGAACATTCAGAATAGATCTTTTACTGAATTCATAAATTTAGAAATTTGTGATGCTGTGCCTTCAATGGATATTACTTGAATTATTTTATCATCTCCTAAAAACCAATCAGGGAATTCAACTTTCAATATAATATATGATTACTACAATTAGTTAAACATTTCAAATAAAGTGTGTATCAGGTTTTTTCTATTTTTATAATATTATTTTTAACAAGAGAATTGTATAGATTTTTCCAAAATGAATCTGTCTTTTGTCTGTAAGTAATTCTAATTTCATCACCTTTTTTAAATCCTGTCATATCACCATGATACACACCTAATTGATTGTATGATGGTTTTGGGTAAAACCCAAGAGTTAGAAGGTCAGTTATTTTTTCAGTTCTTGTTGCTACACCACAACCATTTTTACTTATAGAATCAATCACTCCATTATTAGCAGATCCATGTTTGAATTTTAGTAGTTCTATCAATAATTTAGAAATCAATTACTTATTGATAAACATTTCAATTAAAATAAAAAAATATGGTGAAGGGATTATCCATTCCTATTTTTCCCATTATGTCCAAATTTCCCTATATGATTTTTCAATTGCAAAAACCTTCTAAAATTATCGCCTTGTTAATGTCAACTCGTTGTTCGTCTATGATTTCTTTTGCTTTTAGTACTGCAACGTTAATTGGTTTTCCTTCCAAGTTTCTAAAATTACCGAAGTACTTCATTTCACCATTTTCTTCGAAGCATCTGAATTGAATTTCAATATATCCTTCTTTAACTATTGATGTAGGTTTCTTTACTTTATCTGAAAAGTCACCCTGCCACTGTCCTTCGGTTGCTACAATGAACCAAAAAATAGGTTCGTTATCCCTAGTCAGTGTAACCCTTTCAGTTGATCCAACAAAGTCATGTTTTGTAATATCAAATGGTTTTTCTTCTGATGGTTGTTCATTTACTTCTATTATTTTTACTTCTGCATCATTATTTTCCATTAAAATATCCTTATCAGACATATCTATTGGTACAAGTACAATATCATTTCCTAAATTATTATCAAAGAATGGTAGAATTAAAATTCCAGTAGGAATTGAAAATATAAGAAAAATTATTGCCACATGCCAACTTTTTATTTTTGGTTTTTTAATTTTAGGAAAGTGTGATTTCTTTGGTTTAGAATCATCAAAAATGTCTGAATTATTCATTCTTCTGCCCCAAATATTGTATTACTAAATACTTTACTTTGTTTTTCAAATCTATATCCAATAAATAGTAATATTCCAAAAATAAACTGTATTAATATTGATACCACATGATCAATTTTTTTTGCAATTTCAAACGTTCCTGTAATTTCCAAGTCTTGTGTTCCCTTGTTTATTATTTTTAATACATACCTATCATCTGAATCTACTGTAAAATCCAAATAACCCTTATCAGGTGAAATATACATTACATACGTTGATTCCACATTCATATAACTTAATGAAGCATCCCAATCCGAATGACTGAAATCTATTTCCGCTTTCATTCCTTCATTCATCCAAAATTCTATTTTGACTTCGACTTCTTTAATTACTAAAGATTCGTCAATACCTTCAAAATTCATTTTGACATCATCAAATTCCATATCATAACCTGATGGAATGACCATTGAAACATCAAGTTTTTCATCAAATGCAATAAACATACTTAGAAACATAATTCCAGTTCCTATTGTTATGACCATAAAAGTTAATAAAAATAATTTTACTATTGTTGAATTATTCATTATATTTTCCTTAATACAGGTTCATCTTCATCAATTATAATTAATTTTGAATTATCAGAAATATTTTCAGGTTCATTTTGATGTATTTTATGATGTTCTCGATTACAACCTTTACAAAACCATTTACCACATATACAAAGATATTCTGCCACCTGATTACAACTATAACACCAATTCATTTTTTCGCCTTTTTGAATTGATGATCGTCATACAAATTTTTTAATACCTGTCCTAATGAAACCAACCAAAAAATACCACTGAAAAATGTAACGATTAATATTCCCCAAAGTGCAAGATTATACCAAATTCTAGGTTGTATCCATTGATTTGTTATTTCAAAATAAACTAAAATTAAAATCGGTGTTGTAACTGCTAAAATAATTAAAGCCGAAGAAGTAGATAGTGATTTTTCAGGTTCTTTATCTTGATAATCATGTTTGCCAAAATGATTCTTACCTAATTGGCATTTCATAAAAATTCCATCGTTCCTTATTGCCACGTTACAATCTTCATTCATCATATTCTTTTTTGATAATGTTCAAAACGATTCTTTGACATTATTTTTCTTCCTTTTCTTCAAGATGTTTTTCTAGATCCCTAATCGAATGACGGTGTGCTTTTCCTTTCATATCTTTGTTGCAAATTGGACATATCTTAGAAGAACTCATCCCTATATTGTGGTAATATTACAAACTTCAATTTATGAATATTAAAGACTACTACTAGATAAACGAAGATGAATGACGGGATCCAGATTAAGAAAATGTATTGAAAAAGATCGCTTCCACTCTTTGAAAATGCATTGACATCCAAATTTGTTACTATCCAAACTAAAAGAAGTGGAAAAAAAACAAGTAAATAGATTAATTTTATACGATCGCTTTTTTTAATCATTATTTTGTGTTGATTGATTAAAAATTCACGCACGAAACTACTTTTTCTTTAAGTTTTTAAACTTTCTTGCAGTTTTGCTATTGCCTAAAGTATCAATATCCCTGCTTCTTATGATATGAACTGTTCTAACCTTTTTCTTTTTTCGTTTAAGAATTCCAAAAATAAACACTCCTACGATCAACATTGCAAGTAATGCTACACCGTTTTCCATTGAGAATAATATCAATTGACAGATGAAATCACATGCATCAGGTGTTCTTGCATCTATCTGAACGGTGTGAATCTGTTTGAATTCTGCACCCTTTACATCAAATACAAATTCTAATTCTACTTCATATAAAATTGGATTTAAACAAAGTGAAGTGATCTCGTTTTGAAGATCCCCAACACATGCATTTCTTGGTGCAATTACTGTAAAGTCATTTGTTGCTTGGTGTAGGTTTGAACGTGGATCTGTTGGGAATCTGTTTTCAAATCCTTCAATAGATTCTATGTTAAGTAATTCAGGTGTGGTATATTCGAACCATGAATCAAATTGTTGGAAATTTTCTCTTGGAGTAATGCTAACTAATGTTACATCTTCACTTTCAAGTCCAAACCAACTAATTAGAAAGTCGCTTGAAACTTCAGATGCTAGTTCAACAGGTATTACCAATGAACCAACACTAAGTCCAACCAATCTTACAGGTGATGATGGTGTACTTGATGATGCGGGTGATAATGAACCGCCCCCTGTAGGCGGTGCTACAGGAATTTGTTGAACTAATATGAATACACTATCCAATGCTGTTACCGTGTTGTCAGTTGCATTAATCAGTATTGTAGCCATTTTTGAAATTATAACATTATCACTTGATGGTACAGATTCTTGGAATAATTTTGTAATGTTCAATAGTACATTGTCAGATGTAATTACAATGTCTGTTTGGTTTTGAATAAACACAGTTGTGACATTTAGAACAACTGTATCACCAACTGTTGAAATATCACCTAATAACTTGAAAATATCAAAATTAATTGCTGTGTCAACTGCACTTGTAACATCTGTTATGTTTTGAGTGAAATTTTGTCCTGCAAATTCTATAACCTGAAATCCAATATCAAAATCACCATTACCTACACCCCTAACAAATCTTACAGTAGATTCATCTTCTAAATCAACTGTTGATATAATTCCAATAAAAGATGCAGGTGTATCCGTTGAATTATCACCACTTCCTATTCCATAACCTGCTAAACCTTCAGTACCAATTGCAAATGATTTATCAAGTCTTAAAACAGGCGTAATTGTTGATGTTGAACTTGAAATTCCTATGTTTTGATGATGTATTCCATGTTCAACTGATAATAATGAACTTGGAAAACTAACTAATTCCCAATTTATTTCAAGTGTTCCTGTTGCAATTGGTCTAAAGAAATCAATATCACCTGTTGCATCAATTGTACCATGAACTGATGCTGTATCTGCAGATTCAGTTGGATCAGCATTTCCAGTTTGATGTGAAAACAACAAAATAGTTTGGTTTTGAATGATTGGAATTGAAGGTGTTACACTAGCAGTTGCAACACCTGACATTGTTAACTGTCCACGTTGACTAAAAATTTCATTTTCGTTGAAATCAACTATCAGTGATCTTGTGACTGTTGATCCATCATCTACACTAAAATCTTGAAAATTTTCTACATCGTAACCCCATGTATTACTTGAAAGAATTCGTATTCGATCAATTTCTTCGGAACCAATCGTTGAATCTGTACCTGTTAAGTGCCTTCCTTGTGTAATAATTGCACTTCCAGTTGTATTGATCGGTGACATGTGAATTGTTTTTTCACCATCATCTAATCCTTGTGGATAATTGAAAAATTCATTTTGAACAACTATAGGTGATGAACTATCAAACTCAACAAATGTTGCAGTAAAATTGACTATAGAATTTGTAATTGTTGGATCTGCGTTTCCAAAGAATCTTAATGTAGTCGCATTGAATATTTCATAGGATTTTCTTGAACCTGCAACGTCGCCAAACGGATCTGCAGTTTCAAATGTTGCAAATACGAACGTTTTATCTATATTTGTCAAAGCAGGTGAAATTGTAACATCATGTTCAACGCTACTTGGTATTGTTCCATTAATTTTTATGATTTTATTTAAACTGTTTATCCCTTGTGGTTGTTCTGGAACTTCAAGTTCAAGAAGTTGAATTACTTGGTAATTTACAACGTTTGTTCCAGTATCATCTTCCCTGAATGCTGTAACTGTATCCATATTTGTTAAAATCAATCTGTTCATACAACGATCCATTGCACCTGCAGATCCCGTGTCACATGATCCCGTTCCGTATCCAAATGGTGAACCTGCACCTGAAAATACAAATGATCTATCCATATCACGAACAGGTGAAATTGTATCTGTAAGAATAAAATCTGCATCCCCCATTGATATTTCACCATGAGTAACATTAACTAAAAAAGATGGGAATGAAATTGTTTGCCATTCATAAACGAAGCCTAAAGGTGCATTATCATCTCTATGAATTACAATATCATTGCTTGGATTTATTGTAACTTGAACCATAACTTCATCTGGATCTGCATTCTCAATTGCAACACCAACAATTCTTCCAGTTAGTAAAACTATAGTGTGATCCCTATCAACTGCAATTGGCGGTGTTATAGTATCTGTAACTTCATCATCAGGTGAAGTACCATTCAAAATACCTGTACCACGCTGTACTAATATTCCTGTTTCATTAATCTGAACCACTGAAAACCCATATTGATTTGTACCCGTATCTGGAACAGTTGTTAATTCCCAATCAACATGTGTATTATTTAATGAAACAATACCAAATTCTTCACTACCCCAACTTGTGTCAGAAGCGTTTTGTGATAATCCGTTATACAAAACAAACGCACGACTTGCATTAACTGCAGTTGGTAACAATATTGATTTTTTATTTGGTGCTTCGCTTGCAGTTGTTATTAAATTCAATTGTTGCGTACTAATATCAAATACGTTTGCATTCAATTCAACAATATAGATAATTAAATTTCCTTCATTGTTGCCTGAAGGTGTGTTTTCTTCACCAAAAATTCTTAGTGTTCTATCATCAAGAAGTTCCCATCTTCTGCTAGTGTCACTTTGATCTGCACTTTCAGGTGTTGAGAAACTTAGAAAGATAATTGTGTTTGTAATATCATTTATTCTCATTGGTAAAGGAATGTCTAGGAATCCTACATCTGCAGGATAATTTGCTTGAATTTTTAAGATCTTTGATTCGTGATCAGCATAGACGGGTTCAAAGAAACCAAGTGGTGCTAATGATGTTAGCATAAGAATAGAGATCACAACGATCCCTATTTTCTTATGTTGGATTTGGGATTCTACCTGCATTTGGCACATTTCCTGTATCGTTTCTTCCAGTATCAAGGCTAACTTTGTTTTCTATATCATCAATTATCAATTCTATTGAATTATTCTCTTTATAGGCTTGTAAAACTGCCTTTCCAAAATCCTTAATTTGCTGTGGAACGGAATCAAATCTATCTAATACAATTTTTAAGATTATTTCATAGAGTTTTTGTCTGTCATTATTTAGTAAATTGATGAATTTATCCTGTTTATCCTGATTAATGTTATAATGTTCCAACCATCCATGAATTCTTTCTTTCTGTAATTTTGTAAATGAGTTAAGAAAATCCCCTTCGATTACCCTTCCAGAAGTAGCAAATTCTGTATTATTATTTTGTGGAAAAAATAAAATTATAACATTTTCTTCCATAATATCAATTCTGTTAAAATTTCCCCCTGTGTATGTCCAAACACCCGCACCTTCAGTTTGATTAATTCCACCAACTTGAACATCTAATAACTGTGATCCATTAACTAAAAGTCTAACATCATCCACCCCTGCGTGTTGAAATGTAAATCTAACTCCTTGTTCTGTAATATGAGTTAATGTCATGTTATATGCTTGTTCAACTCCTGAAACAGTTCTTGCACTATAACCCCTAACTTCATTTGCAACTGTTGGTTCAATAATACAACCAAAAACTTGTGCACTAAAATCTAAACATTGTCCACTTTCAACAGAAATTTGTTGATCTATCTTGTATGTAACACTTCGAATTGTTTTTTCTACGTTTGAGAAATCGATTGCATAAGCATCTTCAGAACCAACAGTTATAATTGTAATTGTAATTATAATTGGAATTAATAATAAGATAAAGAATAATTTAGTCTTTGAATTTATCGTTTTTTTTTAAAGAACATTTGATCACGTAATCGTTATTTCATACGAAAGTGTTAATGTGTCACCTGCACCAATTGTCACTATTCCGAATGTTGAACGTGCAGACATTGTACCGCCAGTTGCATTATTGAAAACTCCTGCTTCAACTATTTGCCCCGCACAATCGCCCCCGTCAAACAATGCTTCAATTGTAGCAGTGGTTTCACCTGAAACTGAAGTATCACCAAAAACTGATACATCCTGAACACGGACACATAGACCGCCTAATGGAATTTCCAAGTCAGTTTGTGTTGCATTTGGTGCAAATACTGAACCTGTTCCAATGTGAACGAAATCAAAAATTTGATTAGGAGTTTGTAATGATGTACCAAATATTCTATCAACCATTCCGTCAAGTCCAACATCAACAACTAAGTTATCAGATTCAGCATATTGTGTCAGTACACCGTTTTCATCAAAAACTTTTACAACAACATGCCCCATTATTGTTGCAGAATCGGTTTTTACTTCTTTAGTGAGAAATGGATTTCCTTCTTCTGCCAACGAAGTTTGAAATGCTAAACCTGTACCAATTACGATCGCAAGAATTACAGGAATTAAGAGTAATTTTCTTTTATCCAATGCCATCACATCATAGAGATTCGTATAAATCGGTGATTACATAACATTTTTTTCTATTTAGTCAAGTTTTTGTTTTATTCTATGTACACATGCACACACAATAAATAGGCATAAACTCTTGTATGCAACACGTGCATGCCATAATACAATCACGCCTATTCTTTTACCCCCCACACGTGCACGACGTAATAAAAAAATGGGCAAAATTGGATAAAAGCATCGTGCACAAAAAATACACGTTAGATTATTTTCGTCTGTTTAATTTCTGTCTAGTTCGTGATTTTTGTTTGTTGGTTTTTCCAGATTTTCCAATACGTTTTCTAATCTGACTTGCAAATAGTACTGCAAATACACCGATTAAAGCAAATACAATGACTTGTGCTTGAACAATATCAAAAACGGGTGCCCTGTTATCAAGTACAATTTCTGTGCCACCTGCATATTCAACACCCTCAAATTCAAATACAAAACCAACAGGAATTGTAATTATTTCCCTTTCAAAACAATTTTGTGTTATTCCTTGATCCTCATCACAGAATACAGGTGGGATGAATATCTTATATCCTATTTCTGCTTCAGATCTTGCGGTTTCACCTGTACCATCAACTTTTATGTCTAATGCAAATGGTGCTTTTTGATCAAATCTTAATAGGTTTGTGAAATCTTCACCAACTGTAATTCTTTTTACTGACATTTTTCTTTCACCATCCCATCCAACAACTACACTTCCATCAATGATGTCATTTGGTAGGATGAATCCATGTGTTAATGATAATAAAGTCAATCCACTCAATCTAAGTTCAAAGATTATCTTTTGTGATGGAATAGATGTATCACCGCCAGTTCCACCCCCGCCTAAACTTGGTGGACTGCCACCGCCTGCAGGTGGTGCTTCACCTAAGAATAAATCAAAATTAATTGTTGTATCTGATGCAGTAGTTACAGCGAATGGATCAGACATTATTCTGTTAATTACAGAAGTGTAAGAAGTTGTTGTTGGAATAGCACTAACTAAGAATGAATCAGCGTTTGTTTTGAATTTTGCTGAAATAAAGTCTGCAATTACTCTTGATGAATCTGTTCCTGCATCACCTGTCCATGTTACTGACCACGAAAGTTTATCTGAAGAATCACAAACTGGAATTGATGGATAAGATGAAATATCCTGTAGGTTTGTATAGTTAGATTTTATCCTAACATCTGTACCGCCACCATTACTAGGACAATCAACATCAAAAACAAGTGCTGAAATGTCGAATTGGGATGATATGTTTGGTGAAGGGAATGGGAAGTTTATTGTTTTATTGAGAATAAATCCGTCACTGTCTATAAATGTGAAATTATAGTTGCCTGCAGATAAGTTATCAAATGTTACCTGACTTGTAGAATCTAATGGCAGTGTTTGTTCAAAGTCGGTACCGCCACCGCCACCGCCACCACCACCGATTTCGGTTCCTGAATCAAATGATAGGTGAACTACTTGTGAACCACTTTGAATGCTTGCACCTGTAGCACCTGATCCAGAATTATACATTGTATCTAGATCAGATTGTACAAGTTGATAGCCCTGCCAAATTGTTAAATCATCAAAGTCAAATGTATTTTGTGTAACAGAATTTCCAAATGGTGCACCACCGCCTATTGTCATGTTTGTAGCAGGTGAGTTTCCACCACTTGTTACATCTTCAAATGGTGGTGACATAGCATCAACTTGTGGATCACAAACAGCATCTATACATAATACTACAAAGTCACCTGTTCTATTGCCTTGATCCATCATAAATGAAACCATGTGCCAATTAGAATCATCAGGTGGAACAGAACCTATTGTATTAAAACCAAATACAGTCCCACCAAATCCACTTGCTTCAAGAAGTGAAAACCTCATATTAGTTCCTGATTGTGTGCAAAGAGCAAAGGAAGGTGATAGTGAATTTGCATTGTCACAACCACCTGTGGTTAAAAGTGGATACACAGGTGATCCAATTACATCACCCTTTATCCAAAAGTTAATGCTTGTAATATTACTTCCAACATTTCCTGCATGAAGGAATTTCCATGTATCAGGATCAATACCAATTATTATTTCCCCATCTGTGTCAAGACTGCTTGTTCCGTTTTTAATTACACCTTGATTAATTATTCCAGTAGTCGTTACAAATTCTGAAGCAAGACCTGCTTCAGTATAAAATGCATTGCCTGCAGATCCCAATGTTCCTGCATTAGTAAAACCTGTAGCACCGCCACCACCACCTGCTACAACTGTATCATTTGATATTTTCATAAAGCCACCACCCTTGAATCCTGATCCGTCTTGTTCCTTTACCAACACTGTAACATGACTACCAAAACTAACATCAACAATATTTGAAACTATACCTTCACCACTTATTGATAAAGCCCTTACCCTGTATCCAAAAGTATTTCCAGTAGTAGGTGTTGAATCAGTGAAAGTTAGTAATGTACTTGATGTGTTTGCAACAAGAACTGATAATGCACCACCATTTATTCTTCTATCAATCTTGTACCCGTTTATTGGATTTGCTGAAGTCGGTTCCGTCCATGACAAGTCAATCTCATTTATGTTTTGTACTGCAGTTAGAGTTGGCATACTTGGTGGATTTAATGCCATTATTGTCGCTGTATTACTTTCAGGTGATGAACCAAAAATATTAAGTCCGATTACTTTGTAACTGAACGTATCACCTGCAGTTACGGTTGTGTCCGTAAATGTTGTAGAATTATCACCTGTGTCAGCAATCAATGTGAAGAATGCACCCGTACCTACCTTTCTTTCTATTTGATAACCTGTTGCTTCGTCATCAACTGCAGTCCAAAATATTTGGATGTTAATACTTACTGCATTTCCATCCAAGTCCAGTACTATAGTTGGAACACCAATTGTTGTCACTGAAACTGGAAATGATGCAACCCCTGTACCCACACTGTTAATTCCAGAAATTTGATAACGATATTGGGTTAATGGATCAACTGAAGAATCAGTAAATGTTAGTAATGTGGTTCCTGTATCTGCTACTAAAACGCTGAAAGCACTTTGACCAATTGCACGTTCAATTAAATATCCTGTTGGTGATTCACTTGGTTCATCCCAAGTTAAAATATTTCCTGCACCTGTCGGAACACCTACAACGTTTGTAACTTGATCAGGTGTTGATCCTGCAACTGCAACTGCAAATGTTACAAGTTCACCAATGTTTAACCCCATAAGTTCATTGTTAACATCAACAAAGAAAAAGTCAGTAGTATTTCTCATTTGTCTTATGAATACGTCTTGTGGATTGTGTACTAATGTTGGTGGGTGACTTATTCCTGCATCATTGAATGATAAAACACGATAGGCTTTTGTTACACCTATTGGTGGTGAATTGTCCGTAAAAGTTGTATTACTAACTCCTAAGTTTGTACCAATTGTTTCCCAAGTTGGTTCTGCAAAAATTGCCATTGCATAGTCGGTTGTTTTAGTATTATTGATGGGTTGTGATGAAGCGGTTGGTGGGAATATAGCCCCATGACCTACAACACCATATCCATCTGCATCACCGTTATCTGTAAACTCAAAGAACACTTCGTAATCACCTACATCTGCATTTCCTAATCCACAAGATGCTGAATTACAGGTTTGTGAGTTAAGACTAGACCAACCAAAAATGTATTCACCTGCTTCGAGTTGTACAGGTGGTGAAAAAGCCCAATTTATGAAACCTTCATGGTCTAGTTTATTGTCACTCCACTCGAACATGTCACCAAAATTCATAACTCTTGGAAATATTGATCTAGTGATTGCTGTACCGTTTTCATACCATATTCCACCTGCCAAATCGGGTTCTGTATTAAATGATTGTCCGTCATTTACTCCAACTTTTACAACCATTCTAGTAATGTTTGTAGCCTGTGTTATGTTTAGAATCTGTCCACCATTTGCAACGTTAGAACCAAAACTAGGTGAACTGCCTGAACCACTTCCCTGACCTGTAGCAAGTGTAACTATACTATCAACACTTTTCCACATGAATTCTTCTGTATCAAATGCAAGTCCATCATAGATTGTTGTTTCATTTGAAAGTGCCCTTTGAATTAAATATCCTTGTACTGGATCTTCTGATAATGCTCTTGAAAATTTAATCGGGGCTTCCTGCCATATTAAGTCAACTGTTGATCCGTTATCAGTTCCATTCAGATCGGGAACTCTTTGTGGTCTGACTGATAATGTTCCATTTACAATATCCGATGCCAATCCTTCCCCACCTGCATCATTTGCAATAATTCTGTAGAAATATGTATTGTAATTGTTTGTTGTAGTGTCAATATAATCTGAAGTTAACGTAGTAGCGAGATCAATCCATGTCTGATTAAGTTTCAATACTCTAAGTTCAATGTTACCACTTAATGTATTCCAAGTACCTGTTGGTGAATTACCACCTGTGGAAAATGTGAAACCTGAACCTATGCCTTCTTTAATTAATGTTATCCCACTAGAACCATTAAGCCACATGGCACCTATTTCGTTATTTTGTCCTGTGCTGTTTACCAACTGATTACCAAGAAAACGATGTTCAATAACACACGCACCATCAAACCAAGTTCCATCTGAACGTTGTGTGTAACCGTCTTGTTCTACCAATGATGTAAATCCAAGTGTTCCATTACAATCCCTGCTTAATCTTGAACCACCTGAAGCCATAAATCCTGCAAATTCAACTTCCGATGTTGAATCAGGTTTTCTATTTCCATTTGGATCACCTGTAGTTACATTATACCATATTCCACCAATCATTTCTGATTTTGGTAGATTTGAAAATCTTGCTGATTTCAAAGTGACTTCTACACCAATAGTACCTTCAGGTAAACCTGCATTATCGCCTGTAGGTCTGTTGGAACTTGATCCACTTCCAAAATTGTTATCACCTTGAATATTATCTACAGTTGTAATCGTTCTTTCAGTTGACAGTCTTTGTACGGTGTAATTATCTGCACCTGCAACATCATCCCAATCCAAATCAATTTCCATGTCAATGTTATCGTGAGTAAGTGCCAAATTCATTGTTGATGATAATTGTGAAATAAATGTGAATGCAAGTTCGGTTGAATTATCACCACCATCTGCATTTACTTTATAAAATATTTCAGTATTCTCATTAGGATCTGTATCCATGAAATCACTTGTTACTGAAGTACCAATTTGTTCAAATGTATCAAATAGTTGAATTGTTCCTACATTAACAGTTCCCCTATCACAATCAGGTGTACAACCTGCATCTTGTGTTTCAAAAACTCTTGAACTTCCAGAAAAGTTATAAAATCCAACAGGGATTCCCGTATCGAAATCAGTTATGTTTATCCAAAATAACTTAAACAATGTTTGCTGTGATAAAATTCTAGTGTCAGTTAAATCAAAAACTATTGTTGAATAATCTGAATCCGTAGTAACCCAATTTCCTTCAACGTCAACCAAATCATCATTAATTACACCGCCATTTAGAGTTAGAGTTTGCGTATCAATATTTCCAATGTCAGGACTAGCACCCCAATTTTTTTTGGTTGACTGTGCCCATTGACTTTCATCATTTCTATCTGTGATAAATGGTTCATCTTGAATTGTAACAAATGTGTTCATAAGATTTGTGTCAATGCTATTAGAAAATTCATATTGGAATTGAATTCTTGTGCCATTTAGGAAATCTCTTGGGAATGCTTTCCAGATGTAACAATCTGACAAATTGTTACTTCCTGTACTTCCCATAGTCATACTACCTGTTGATCCAGAACCACTAGGGTTGAAGGAACAAAGTGGTGCAAATGTGTTATCAGCATTAATTTCCTGCTCTCTAAATTGCCATGTTGAATTTGTATTTGCTTCTTCGGTATTATCTGCAGTAGAAGTAAATCCCTTGAAAACATTATACAAAGTTGGGGCAGGTACATTATCATCCCAATCAAGATTTACTTTATTAGGATTAAATTGTTGAACTGCACTAAGTCCAGTTGGTGCGAGTGTAACATTTTCAAATGTCCAATAACCTTTAAGAAATGATGCACCAATTCCTGAAGCATCTGCCCCTGCACCTGAATTGTAAAGTGTTGTCATGTCACTTGTAATGTCGTAACCGTGCCAAATTGCAACTTCATCTACGTTAAATGGGTTTTCTGTCATTGAAGATCCTAATTTAACATCTCTTGAACCAATTGTTAGTGGTTGATCAGAAATATCGGTTCCTGTTAAGAAACCGAACTGTGGTGCACCTGTATCTATTGTACAAACATTATCAGTACAAAATTTTGCCCAATTTGAAGTAGCACCCTTATCATAAACTATACTGATCATGTGCCATGCCCCATCATCAGGCGGTGTTCCACCTGAACGTCCAAATGAATCTACAAGGTGTGTAGTTCCATCATTTTGACTTATTCTCATAAATATTACTGAACCTTCTGTGAATACATTAATTCCTGCTTCTTCATCTGCAGGAATACTACAAATTGCACTCGTACATGTTGATGTTAAAATTGGATAATTTGGTGCACCTGCAACGTCACCATTAATCCAAAAATTAATTGATGTTATGTTGCTTCCAACAACATTATGCAAAAAGTTCCATTCTGATCTGTTTGTAAAATTACCAAGTCTTATTTCATCTGGATCCCCTGCAGTACCCGTACCGTCTTGTGTAACTGCTTGACCAATTAATCCAGTTGAATTTATTGGGAAATTACCCTGTGTACCCCCATCAGGTGTTCCTTGTGGTACATCTTTCCAATATTCCGCATCTTGTGTTGATCCAAGTGTACCTAAGTTTGTAAATGTGGTTCCAACTGCATAAGCAGGTGGAAGAACTTTATCGACTAGACTTTCTTGATATTCTTGAACCCATTGATAGAATGGATCAATGTTTGGAAAAATTGGTGCGGGTGCAATTAATAATGCAGAATTTATTGTTGGATTGAAATTATAATAATCAAGTGCTGTTGGTTGTTGTTGTGCAAAAGCCTGTTGTGTTGATGGTGACGAATTCATTAATGCGGGATACCCAATCATCATCAGGAAAACTACAGAACTTAAAAATAATGTATAGCCTACTTCCTTCAGATCATGATCTACTTTCTTGTATTTCTGCTTCAACTACTCAAAAATGGTCAGATTCCTTCTAATTTTCGTGATGTTTCTAAACAATTGATGTTTTAGTCAAAAATCAGGTAGTCTTTTTACGAGATCTTAGGATTCTCACGTACAATACCACGCCAACTGCACCCGCTATTGCTAGATAGAATATTCCTTCACGTGGGAAGTCACCTGTAGGTTGGACTAGGTTTGCAGGCAGGATGAAATCATTATCATCTGATATTAAGAATAGAATTGCAGGAACACCTAGTAGAAAAATCATTACTAATAGACCGCCTGCACCGATAAATCTTGCATTGAACTTAAATTTAGTCATTTTTTCCCTTTCTTGTCATTAAATAAGGTTAGAATGATAACTGCAACTCCAATCAACACAATTCCAAAATAAAATAATGAATTAACTTCAATTCCACCTTCCCCGCCTAAAGATAATCTTCCTACAAAACCAATATCTGAAACTTCTGAAGTCGAACCAACAATTACCACAAAAAATCCCAATATGAAAAATCCTATTCCAATAGGAATACGTCTTTTACTACTTACCATTTTTATTCCCATTTTGCTTAGGTTCGGGTTCGGGTTCGGGTTCGGGTTTAAGCATATTCATAGTATCACCATTAGAATCCTTTTAGTTTAATTGACCTTACAACCAAGCCTGCAATTCCAATTATGAACACTGAAAGTCCTGCAAGAGTTAAGATTGAAGTTGGTGCACCTGTAGCCATTAATGTAGGAATGGTTTGAATACAAATATTCCTGTTTGGGATTGTTCCATCAGGGCATTCTAAAGGTATTTCAACACATGAATTTCCCTGTAATTCTTCATCTGAAGCACATTGAATTGGTAAACATTCACTTCCAATTAATTCTGTTCCTGTATCACATTCTATTACTACACAATTATTTCCAACTAACATTTCACCAATATTACACTCTATTGATTTACAAATATTTCCTACTAGAAGTTCGCCTTCATTACAAATTATTTGTGCACAGTCACTTCCATGAAGATATGTTCCTGTTGGGCAAATTATATCAACGCAATTGTTTCCCTGAAGAAAAGTTCCCAAAGGACAAACTATTGTTCTGCAAGATGAACCAACCAATTCATTTCCTACAGGACAAACTATTACTGTGCACTCGTTTCCAGAAAGTACAAATCCATCATTACATATTATCTGTTCACAGTCATTTCCAATTAGAAGTGTTCCTTGTTGGCAGATGATAGTTTCACAATTATTTGTTTGAAGATTAACTTTTTG
>SDBV01000777.1_pt1 | contig 46419 bp, 56 predicted proteins | sample 2277081 | NCBI WGS metagenome assembly SDBV01 (sample SAMN10402039, study PRJNA504765) | marine sediment metagenome | isolation source: marine sediment core GS10_PC15, 223 cmbsf | place: Arctic Ocean: Southern Knipovich Ridge | collected 2010
TAAATAATACTTATGATAAACATTAGATTAGGATTATTAAAAATGGATGCAGAAGATATTGGTGAAGTTGTAAACAATGAAACTGGCAGGATTACTGTCGAAGATGAAAATGGTATTAGAGTTCCTTTTATTAGTATTTCATTAAAAGATAGGAAGTATGTACTTACACCAATTGAGGGTAAATACTTTGATGACGCAAAGGTTATTGCAGATACATTGAACGGGAAGGATGTAATGGGACCTCTTGCAGGGATAACAGATCCTCATCCTACTCAAACACCCCATGGTATGCGTATAGTACACAAAGATTATCAGGGGTATGTTAGACCAGGAGATGGAGGATACCCTGATGGTGTTGTTAGAGAGATTATGCTTCCATGGGGGCAATTCCGCAGATTTCTTAGTGCAGAGTACGAACGCCGATAAATACTAAAAAACAACAATATTTATAAAAACCAAATCCAGAGAAAGTTATATGCCACAACAACAACCTCAACAAGCACCTCAACAGCAGATGAGCGAGGAGCAGATTAAGGCTCTGCAGGAAAAGATTAAGCAGATGTCTCCTGAAGAGCTTAAGGAATTCCAGAAAAAACAGTGTATTTTCTGCCAGATTGTTGCTGGAAAAGTCCAGTCAAAAAAGATATATGAGGATGATGAGGTACTTGCAATTCTTGATGTTAATCCAGCCAATCCAGGGCATATTCTTATCATGCCCAAGGAGCATTATTCTATTATGCCGCAAATACCTGATGAGGAGATAGGGCATATTTTCATGGTTGCTAAAGCCCTTTCTAATACTTCATTAAGAGCATTGGAAGTGCAGGGCTCAAATATTATTGTGGCTAATGGTGTTGCGGCAGGGCAACGAGCGCAGCACTTCATGGTGCATTTGATACCGAGAAAAGAAAATGATGGTGTAGATTTTCAGATTCCGCAAAAAACAATCCCGGATGATGAACTGCAAAAGGTAAGGAAAGCATTATCTGAAAGTCTGGGCGCAAAAGCAGAAGAAGCTGAAGAAAAAATAGCTGCTGTTCCGATAATACCTAAGGGGAAAAAGGTAGTAGAAGCTGAATTCAAAGAACCAATAAAGAAAAAAATCAAAAATAAAGAAACAAAAAAAGAGAGCAAAAAACAAAAGAAAGGTGAGGTCAGAGAAAACATTAATCTTGACGATATAGCAAGAGTATTGGATGCAAAATAAAAATGGTTGAAACAACAAAGGAAAGCTGTTTGATATGCCAGATTGCTGCAAATAAAGTTCCATCATATAAAATCTATGAAGATGACTTGACATTAGCTGTCCTGGATGTAAACGGCGCAAACCCGGGCCATTGTTTTGTAATTCCAAAAAACCATTATCCAATTATTGAGCAAGTTCCAGATGCTGAACTTGCAAACCTTTTTAGTGTTGCAAATAAAATTTCTTCTGCTATATTTGAGAATTTAAAGGTGCAGGGCACAAATATATTTGTTGCAAACGGTATTCCTGCTGGCCAGACAGTAGCGCATTTTATGATTAATGTTATCCCAAGAAAAGAAAATGATGGTGTTAACCTGCAATGGAAGCCAAAGCAGTTAAGCCAGGAAGAAATGTCTACTGTTGAACTTAAATTAAAGGAGCAAATAGCAAATGTTGGAGTGGGAAAGATTGAAAAATTAGAAAAGCCGGAAACAGCTCCTGAGAAAACAAAAACTGCGCCAATATCGGATGATGACGAGGATGATTATATTTCCAAGCAGATGAGAAGAATACCTTAAAGCATCAAAAACACCAGATTACCATAAATTAAAGTTATAATATAAGCGACAAAAAAGCTCGGTACAAATGGAATTCCTTCTTTGATTAATATCTTCTTTACTTTTCTTTGTTTGTACAATGCAATTAACTTATTGATTTTCTTTTTCTCAATGCCCAGGTCTTTTGGGCCTGTTATGTACTTTCCATTAACTTTTACATCTTTGGCAATCCAGTCTCCTTCAGTTAATTGTTGTGGTTTAACATATTTGAGCATGCATGCATTTTCAACTGCTTTTATTGCAACCCAGAGATAAAAAGTGATTATGGATACAAGCGCAAGGTAAAGAATCATTACCTTAACAAATTTATCTGGAACTGAAACAGCAATCAGAATTAGGATTATAAATAAAACCAAAAGAATTTTTTTTACTAACTTTGTTTTTTTACTGCTAATGCCTTTTTTAAAGCTCTTAAGGAATTTATTCTTATTTCTAAAGATGGAAAAAATGCTCCACAAAATCCCGTATAATGCTCCTACTAGCAGGGCATTGATTAAAAAAGCTATAATAAAAAATTGTAGGATGGATACTAATGTAAGGCTCTTGGAAAAGATATCTATTCCTATTACAGCTCCTAAGCCCATTAAAATCTTGCTGTCTCCGCCGCCCCACTGGCCTGTGTAGAACATTACCCATGCCAGGACAAAAAATAATGTAAATCCAACAACACTGGAAATTATAAAATTCAGATTCCAGTAAATGACTGAGAAAAGCATGCTTATTCCAAATCCTGTTCCTATCAGGCCAAAATTAATCCAATCAGGCACTTCTCTTGTTTTGATATCTGTATATGATGCAATTAATAATACCAGAAATGCAATAGTATAAGGTATAAGAACAAATAAAGGTGTATTTCCGATATATTGAACTAGCGTATTAATAGTCATTTTTGCATTTAAAACAACAATATTTATAAAAGTTATTACTATACTTAAGTAGGGGGTTATTCAGGGTGCTTGACAAGATAAAGGACATGATAAAAAAGGAAAAGTATGTCCTAAGGATAAAAGTCCCAAAGCATATAGGAATAACTACTGATGGAACTGAAAAATGGGCTTTGAAAAACAATATATCCTATGAGGATGCCTATAAAAGAAGCTTTTTGATACTAAAGAGCACTATTAAGCTGCAGGTAAGCCTCAAGATACCGATTCTAAGTTTTTATATTCTTGACAAAAATATAGATAGAGAAAGCCAAAACTACCCTTATCTTCTGGACTTGATTGTAAATATGTTTAATGAGATGGCAAACAGCAAGATCATAAATCAAAATAAAATAAAGATATCTGTTCTTGGAAAATGGTATAATCTTCCTGGTCGTGTTGTTGATTCTATAAAGGAAGCAATAGCGGAAACAAAAGATTATGATGGTTATTTTGTGAATTTCTGCATAAATTACGACGGTCAGGAGGAGATTGTTGATGCTATTAAGTTATTGGGAATGCAGATAAAATCCGGAAAAATGGATCCTGAACTTATAGATAAAGAGTCTGTAAAAGAAAACCTTTATTCTTCTTATTTTCTTCCCCCTAACCTGATTATAAAGAATGGAACCAAAAAAGAAACTTCCGGGTTTTTATTGTGGGATTCTGTAAACACAAAGCTATACTTTACCAATAAATCATGGCCTGATTTTGACAAGACAGAGTTCATGGATGCTATAAAGGATTACCAGAAGGGGGATTGATAATTTATGAACAGGATTTTATATCATAGCACAAACAGAAATTTAAAAACAAGTGCAATTAAGGGTTTTAGTGAAAAGGTTACATTTAAGGAAGCGTTATTTATGGGCATGGCCTCAGATAACGGATTATTTATACCTGCAAATATACCAAGATTATCAAAAGAAGAAATTCTAAGTCTGAAAGGAAAGCCGTATCATACGGTTGCATACGAAATTATCAAAAAATTTTTGCAGGATGAAATTAGAAATGAAGATTTAGGGGCAATAACAAAGGAGGCATATAACTTCGATGTGCCTATAGAGAAACTTGATGATTTTACTTGGTTAGTTTGGCTCAGCAAGGGTCCAACAGCTTCATTCAAGGATTTTGCAGCGCAATTAATGGCAAGGCTGATGTATAAATTAAAACCTCAAAACAAAAAAATAACAATTTTAGTTGCTACATCAGGAGATACCGGAAGTGCGATTGGTGAAGCTTATAGGGGCCTTGAAGGCATAAAAGTGTACATACTTTACCCAAAAGATGAAGTAAGCTCAATCCAGAAAAAACATATGGACACAATAGGAAAAAATGTGCAGGCAATAGCTGTAGACGGCAAATTTGATGACTGCCAGAGACTGGTAAAAGAGGCTTTTGCTGACCCTGATTTAAAAAAACTGAATTTAACTTCTGCCAACTCAATCAACATAGGAAGAATTTTGCCCCAGATTGCTTATTATTTCTATGCATATGTCAATATAGCTGATAAATTTGAGCCAGTTATATTCACAATACCTTCCGGCAACTTTGGCAATTCTTTAGGATGCGAAATTGCAAGAAGAATGGGGCTTCCTGTAAAAAAGATTGTCATTGCCACGAATGAAAATGACGAATTTCCAAGATTTCTAGAAAGTGGCTCTTATAAAAAGATTATGCCATCAAAAATGTGCATGTCAAATTCAATGAATGTAGGGAATCCAAGCAATCTTGCACGGTATTTTGAGCTATATGACGGCACAGTAGACAAAGAAGGCATTGTCCATAAATATCCAAATCTCGAAGAGATGAGACAATATCTATATTCTGTAGCAATAAGTGATGAGGAAACAATTAAAACAATAAAAGGCATTTACAAAAAACATGGGCTTATTATCGAGCCCCATGGTGCTGTGGGCATAGCAGCTTTGGAAAAATACAGGGAAACAAACAAAGAAGTCTTGTCCATATGCATTGAAACAGCGGATCCTGCAAAATTCCCGGAAATCATAGAAAAAGAGCTGAAGACAACACCAAGGATTCCAGAGGCTTTGAGAAAATCAAATGAAAGAAGAGGAGAACCAGATCATCTGCCTAAGGATTATGGGGGACTTAAGAAATATTTAATAAAGAGGTATTATTCCTAAAGGAATATCTCTTTCAATAACCTTTATAAGTCAGGAATTACTGATATCCCGGATTACGGTTTAGATTCATACATTCAGAGGTAAAAAATGGCAAAGGTTGATAATGGAACATTACAAATTGGATATGTAAGCCATTTGGAATGTTCAAGCTGCAAGGAGAAATATTCCCTTGAGAAACTGGAAGAGGAACAAGGCTCCAGGCTTGTCAATATTTGTTATGACGTTTGCATGGGCCCTCTGGATATCAAGTATGATTATGATAAAATAAAAACAATCTTAACCAAAGAAGAGCTTAGAAAGCGCCCAAATACATTCTGGAAGCTTAAGGAGTTATTGCCGGTAAATGAAATAAAGGTTGCCCATAACAGGAGCTTTACATCTCTTGTAAAATCAAAAACAATTGGAAAAGAGCTTGGCATTGAATTATTTTTTAAGCTTGACTGCGGCCAAGAGCTGCCAACAATGAGTTTTAAAGACAGGCCGGTTGCATTAGCATTTAATGCAGCACTTGAAGCAGGATATAATTCTGTTTATGTAGCATCAACAGGGAACCTTGCCATAGCAACAGCTTATCTGGCAAAAGAATCAGGTATAAATGCCAGTATTTACGTACCTGAAAGCCTTGGAAAAGTAAAAAAAGATGCAATAAGGGACCATTTGGCCAAACCAGAAGAATTGCGTGAGCTTCCTTTAAGCTATGATGACTGCAATATCACATCAATAAAAGAGTGTGACAGGACGAATGAAAAAGCATTAAAAGATGGCAAGCTAAAAACAAGTTTTGTTCCAAACAATAGCTTTAGGCCGTATTACAAAGAAGGGTCAAAGACATCCGGATTTGAAATTGCCCTGCAGCTTCAGGACCTTGGAATAAGCGGGAAAATTCATATTGTCTATCCTTTAGGGTCCGGAGCATTATTTTGTTCAGCATACAAGGGAATAAAGGAGCTTTCATTGCTGGGATTAGCTGATTTTGATGTAAGGATGTGGGGTGTCCAGCCTGAAAATTGCTCGCCAATCATTGATGCTATTGGCAAAGAGGATATTATTCCTATAAAAAATCCGGAAACAATTGCAAAATCCATTGCAATAGGCAAGCCAGGGTCAGGGCACCAGTCGCTGGATGTCATGAAAGAGAGCAAAGGCGGCGGATTTAAAGTGACAGAAAAGGAAATTGTAAGGTCCAACCTGGATTTATACTTTAAGGAAGGCATATTCTCCCAGTTTGTTGGAGGCGCAACGCTTGCCGGAATAAAAAAAGGCGTTAAACTTGGAGTTTTCAGACAAGGAGAGGTTGTTATTGCAAATATCACGGGCACAGGATATTCACGTATAGAGGATGATTTACTGGAAATTTCAAAAAAATTTGGATTTGAGGCTGAGGCTGAAAAATTGATCAGGGAGGTGAAGCGCAATGCCTAAAGTAAAAATTCCAATGCCGCTAATACGCCTTACTAATCAACAAGCAGAGGTTGATGTAGAAGCAGCAAACATTAAGGAGTTGCTTGAGGCATTGGAAAATAAATTTCCCGGAATTAAAAGAAGATTATGCGATGATAACGGCAAGATAAGAAAATTCCTTGATATCTATGTTGAAGGTGAGGATATAAGGTTTTTAGATGGGGAATATACAAAATTAAATAAAGAAAGCAATGTTGACATTGTATCATCAATTGTAGGAGGCTAAAATGGCAAAAAAAGCATTAAATCTAACTTTTCCAAAGAAGCTCATAAAAGAGCCGGCAATATATGAGATAGGCCATAAATTTAAGGTAATTACCAGCATTGTAAAAGCAAATGTTACGAATGATTATGGCTGGATTTTGCTGGAGATAGAAGGGGAACTTGATGAAATTGATAAAGCTGAAAAATACCTGAGCGATAAGGGAATAATTGTAGAGGACATTGAAGCTGAGGATAATTAATGGGAAAATGATGATAAGCTACACTCAACTCGTAACAGAACTGGATGACCCAAAATTTAGGAAACATAACTTAATTTTTTTGGGCATGTCCGGTTCAGGAAAGACGTATTGGTCAAAACTTCTATCTGCAAAATTCGGGTTAAATCATGTTGAAATTGATAGATTAATCGGGCTTTCTGAAGAATTTTCTGAACTCATTAGGGATGCTAAAGGCAATAATGAGACTAAAAAATTAGGCAATTATTTTGGAAAACCCTGGGGTGAAGGGTATGAATTAAAAGAGAAAAAATATCTGGAAATTGAAAAAAAGCTTATGTCTCTGAAATATTCTTATGGTACTATTTTGGATTTAACAGGGAGCGCTATTTACCATGCAGAGGAGCTTAATGAATTAGCCAAAACAGGGCTTGTGATTTATCTTGAAACAAGTGAAGAAGCCCAGAAAGAAATGTTTCAGGTATTTTTGGATGATCCTAAACCTGTCAGTTGGAATGGAATTTTTGAGAAAAAGGATGATGAAACCAATGAAGAGGCATTGGCAAGGTGCTACCCCCTTTTGTTAAAATACAGGGCAGGAATCTACAGTAAATTTGCTGATATTAAAATTCCATATGAGATACATAAAAATCTTAAAGAGCCAGAACAATTTATTGAAGAAATTGGCAAACGATTGGAATGAATTAACTTTAATTTGCTTTTTCTAATTTCTCAACATACTTACATGCATTGCACTTATCCTTAGAAGCAGGCTCACCGCATTGTTTACAATAACTGGCTTCTCCGCCTTTGAATTTTTCCTTTAAATCAGGAAGTATCTGCAAGAATGAATTTACAACTGCATGTTTTGTTCCTGGAAACTTTGCTTCAAGCTCATTCAGCATGTCTCTTACTTGTGCACGGTAGCTTTCTGTAACATTAGGGCATTCTGTAAAATTATCTAAAAGTTTGCTGACAAATGCATAAGTTGTTACCTCTTTTTCTGTGCATAAGTATAATGGTTTAATTCTTTGGACAAAATCCTTGTTTGCTTTTATTCCCACTAAAGGCCCTAGTCTTGCACTTAAGTGAATATTGTTTTTGAACTGGTTCATCAAGATGCTTTGGGCTTCATCATCCAGATTGTGGCCAGTTGCAAGTTTTGTAAACTGTAACTGTTTTGATTTTTTGTTTAACAAATACCGTCTAAAAATACCACATAAAGTGCATGGCTTTACTTTTAGAACTTTAAGCATATTATCCAATGGCTTTCCAAATTCCTTTTTGAAAGAATAAATGTTCAGCTTGATTTTGTTTTTTTTGCAGAATTCTTTTGCTGTTTTCAGGGTTTTATCTCTGTAGCCTTTAATTCCTTCATCTATCATTATTGCAGCAAGGTTTATTTTTGGATTCTGCTTTGATAATTTACTTAAAATATGCAGTAATGTCAATGAATCTTTTCCGCCAGAAATAGCAACACCCAGATTTTCTTGTTTTCCAATTAAATCAAACTGCCTTATGGTCTTGAATACTTTGTTTTCAAAATATTTAATGAAGTGCTTTTTGCACAGCTTTTCTCCTGCCTGAAGTTCAATAACTGGTTTTTCATTGCAGCATTTCATTTAACCACCAGATATAACAGATATAAGTTTTATTTCGTCTTTATCTTTTAGGTTTTCATCTAATGTGATAATTGAATCATTCCTGCTCACTATTACTGTCTCTGGATTTATTTCTATTTTAGCTAATAATTCTTTTACTGACGGATTGCTAGCTAGTTCTATTGTTTTTTCCTTGTTTTCCTTGTCGTAAGATACTTTGATTTTCATAAAACAAAGGAATATAATATGGTTTTTAAAGGTTTATATTGTTGTTAAATAGAAAAGTTTATAAACAACATATGAATTATAATTCATATGAAATGTGAATCATACGAAACTTTCTTTGTGAATTTTGCCAATAAGAGCAAGCTGGATATAATTATGGCGCTAAGATTTGAGCCGTTAAATGTAAGCACTATTGCAAAAAGGATTGGTGAGGAACAAAGTGCAGTATCCCATAACCTGAAGAAATTAACTGACTGCAATATTCTGGATGTTAAAAAAGTGGGGAAAGAAAGAATATATTCGTTAAACAAGGATACTGTTATTCCTATATTGAAACTTGTTGAAAAACATGTTATAAAACACTGTCCTGGAAGCTGCTGCAAAAAATGAAGCGGAAAGCCACAGACCTTTTTGACTCGCTTTCCTGTCATTTTTTACAAAGTAAAAAATGAAATCTCAAATATACCTGGATAACGGAGCATCAACTAAAGTTGATCCTAAGGTTTTAGAGGCAATGATGCCTTATTTTAGCGAGAAGTATGGCAATGCCTCTTCAAACCATGCTTTAGGGCAACAATCAAAAAATGCTCTGGAAAATGCAAGGAAAATAATTGCAGAATCAATAAATGCAAAACCAAAGGAAATAATATTTACGTCTGGCGGTACAGAATCAAATAATTTTGCCATAAAAGGCATAGCATTCGCAAATAAAGAAAAAGGCAATCACATAATAACAACAAAAGTAGAGCATAAATGTGTTTTAGAAAGTTGTAAATGGCTTGAAAAACAGGGTTTAAAAATTACTTACTTAGATGTTGGTAATGAAGGTTTTGTTAAACCTACGGATTTGGAAAAGGCTATTACAGATGAAACAATTTTAGTTTCTGTAATTCATGGTAACAATGAGATAGGAACAATACAGAATTTAGGAGTTTTAGGAGGAATTTGCAAAAAACATAATGTTTATTTCCATACTGATGCTTGCCAGAGTTATACAAAAACAGAGATTGATGTTAAGAAGCAGGCAGTTGATTTAATAACTATAAATTCGCATAAAATCCACGGACCAAAAGGTGTTGGTGCTTTATATATAAGAGAAGGAATTAAAATAGGGGCTTGGCAAGATGGCGGAGGCCAGGAATTTGGGCTTAGGTCAGGAACCGAAAATATACATGGAATTGTTGGTTTTTCAGAAGCTGTAAAATTAGCTGATAAAAAACATATAGAATATATGATAAAGTTGAGAGATAAATTAATTGAAGGTGTTCTTAAGATACCAAGTACAAGGCTTAACGGTCCGAAAAAAGATAGATTATGCAACAACACAAATTTTTCTTTCAAAGGAATCGAAGGAGAAGCAATTGTTGGCTCTCTGGATGCTGAAGGAATTTGTGCTTCAACAGGCTCTGCTTGTTCAGAAAAAAGCTTAGAGCCTAATTATGTTTTAAAAGCCCTTGGAGCAAGCAATGAAGAAGCAAATGGAAGCATAAGAATCACTTTAAGCAGGTTTACAACAGAAAAAGAAACTGATTATGTTTTAAAGGTGTTACCGAGAATCGTAAAAAAATTAAGAGCAATGTCTCCATTATGGAAAAGGTAAAAATGTATACAGAAAAAACAATCAAACACTTTAGAAAGCCAAAGTTTGCAGGAGAAATGAAAAATCCTGATGCTATAGGGGAAGTTGGAAATGCAAGATGCGGGGATGTAATGAAGATGTTCATAAAAGTAGAAAATGGCATAATTAAAGACATCAAGTTCCAGACTTATGGCTGCATAGCTGCAATAGCCTCTTCAGATGTGATGTGCGAGCTGGCTATAGGAAAAACACTGGATGATGCATTAAAAATAACATTCAAGGATGTTGTTAAAGAGCTTGATAATCTGCCGCAGATTAAGCAGCATTGCTCTGTTTTAGGGACTGCTGCATTAAAAAAAGCCATCCAGAATTACAAGGAGAAGGTAGATAGTTAGGCTTTTACCTTGTTTATTATCTTATTTCTCAAAAATCCCTTAACATCATCAACAGTAGTCTCTAAAATTCTTTGGAGCGCTTCAACAGAATTAAATGCATTATGCGGTGTTATTATGACATTGTTCTTTTTGGCCAATATATGGTTTTCAAGAATAATCCTCATATCACATTTTTTCGGGAAATGCCTGGACATAACCTGTGTGTCTTCTTTTACATGGCATTCATCTTCCAAAACATCCAAACCTGCACCTTTTAATATTCCTTTATCCAAAGCATTGACCAAGGCATCTGTTTCTATTAAACTACCCCTGGCAGTATTAATTAATAAAGCGCCTTTCTTTATTTTTTTAATATTATTTTTATTAATTAAATGATGCGTATGCTTATTGTAGGGGCAATGTAAAGTTATAATATCAGAATTTCTCAAGAGATAATCAAAACGTACATACTTGAAATTCAGTTCTTTTTCCAATTTTTTATTTTTAAAAATATCAAAAGCAATTGTATCCATCTCAAATCCATTTGATATCCTGGCAACATGCTGCCCTATACTCCCAACACCAACAATACCTAAAGTTTTGCCTCTTAAATCAATTCCACGCAAACCTTCTTGCGAGAAATCTAATCTTCTGGTTCTTTCCCAGGCCTTATGTATTTTCCTTGTCAAGTTAAGAATCAATGCAAAAGTATGCTCTGCTACAGTGTTTTCACCATAAGTAGAGATATTGCAGACAACAATTTTTCTTTTTTTGCATTCCTTTACGTCAATATGGTCAAAACCAGTGCTCCTGGTTACTATTAATTTTAAACTTTTTAATTTATCCAGAATCTTTTTGTTTACCTTGGAATATATGAAAACAGAAATAATATCCACATCTTTAATTTTATTTATATTATTCTCATTAGTAATATCATTAAAAAAATACAACTTATTGTTTTTTAACTCTTTTTTTAGGTAAGGTTTTTCCCATTCCTCAATTTCAAAAAAGGCTATTTTTTGTTTTTTCGGCATAAATCACCCTGTATTCTCTTCATATTAATAATTTTCTGTTTTATTAAAAATGGTGTAAAATTAACTTATTTATTGCTACGAAACCTATATATATTAGATAATTTAGTCTAATTATATGCTAAAATTTAATTTGGGCAAAAAAATATATGCTAGTAAGTTCAATAGATATTTACTGCTTGCACTTATTATTTTATGGTTATTTCTGGTCTTTAGGGGTGGGGAAAGTGTTGAACAAGTATCCACTGATGACCTTGTTGTTGATTTCTTTTTCGATCCAGCATGCCCTCATTGCCAGGCGCAAAAACCATTCAATGAAAAACTAATGGATAAGTTTCCGGAAGTAAATTTCATTTATCATGATGTAACAAAATCTGGTGTTCAGGCTGAGCTTCTTGAGTTTGCAGAAAAAAGAGGCATACCCAGAGCAGGCTTAGGTGTTCCTGCTACATTCATTGGAGATGTGCATTTTATTGGTTTTGATACAGAAGCTACTAGCGGTGTGCAAATAGAAGCTGCTTTAGAGGCATTTGCTGCAGGACAATCAACACAAACTACAGAAGTTCAGAAAGCTAAAGATAAAAATACAATAGACCTTCCTTTTATTGGCCAGATAAATGTTTTGGATTATTCCCTTCCAATGCTTGCAGTAATTCTTGGAGTAGTTGATGGGTTTAACCCATGCGCAATGTGGGTACTGGTTTATTTAATATCTCTTGTGATTGCAATTGGCGACAGAAGAAAAATATGGCTGATAGTAGGCTCTTTTGTTTTTGCTTCAGGAGTTTTATATTTCTTGTTTATGACTGCATGGCTGAATGTGTTTTTGCTGCTGGGATTTTTCAGGCCGTTGACAATAATTATTGGTTTAGGGGCATTATATTTTGGTGCAACAAGCATAAGGGACTATTTCAAGAAAGGTGCAGTTTGCAAAGTTGATGATATAGATTCCAAACAAAAAATTATGAGCCGTATGCAAAGGATAGTGCATTCTCCCCTAACAATAGCAACGGTATTAGGAATAATTGGTTTGGCATTTGTGGTAAATTCAATGGAATTTGTATGCTCAGCAGCAATACCTGCAATTTTTACTTATGTGCTATCAATAAGCAATTTGTCTACATGGGGATATTACGGATATATTCTGCTTTATGACTTGTTCTTCATGCTTGATGACTTGATTATATTTGGGTTGGCTGCTTTCGCAGTTAATACAACCATTGGCACCAAATATGCTAAATACTGTAAGTTAATTGGTGGAATTATTTTAATTGGCTTAGGATTAGTTCTTGCTTTTGCGCCGCATTTGCTGGGTTAGAAGTTTTTACAATTTGCTCTGGTCAACCTTTATATGTGTTAGTTCTATGCCCAATTTTTTCGCAACATCAAAAATTCTTTGATCTCTATAGAATTCACCATAATAGATTTTTTTTATACCTGCATTTGCAAGCATCTTGAAGCATGTCCAGCAAGGGCTTGCTGTTATGTAGACTTCAGAGTTATCGATCATAACGCCGTTTTTAGCTGCCTGCAGGACTGCATTAGCTTCTGCATGTATTGTAGCAACGCAATGATCATTTTCCATTAAATGGCCTGCTTCATCACAATGCGGCATGCCGCGAATACTTCCATTATACCCTGTAGATAAAATTGTCTTGTCCCTGGAGATAACAGCACCTACATGCTTCCTGTCGCAGGTGCTTCTTGAAGCTACCTGCTTTGCAATATTCATGAAATATTCTTCCCAGCTTACTCTTGCCATTTTAGTTCCTTAAGCAAATCATTAATCTTTTTATGCAATTCTTCTAATGTAGTGTTGTTTAAAATTATTTTATTTGCTAATTTAAATGTTTCATCAAGCTGTTGATTTGCGGCATTATTTAAATTTTCTCTTTCTTCATGTTGCTTGAATTCTTCCAATGTTTTTGCATCTCCAATCCTGTTTCTTTCAAGCAATCTTTTGAATCTTAATTCAATTGGAGCATCAATACCAACTAAAGTAAAATTTTTGTTTTTCATTAATTCTTTAGCTTCAAAGGGGCTTCTGATGCTGTCTACAACAGAATTTTTATCTGGCTGTTGCTTAATTTTATTATTAATCTGCTGTGCCAAATAACTTGGGCCATATTTTTCCCTTAACTCATTCCCTAATTTAATCAAATTGTCTCTGGAATGCTCTAAATTCCTTTTAGTTGCTTCTTCCCTTAATTCATCAGAAAGCGAATAATAAACAAATCCTTTTGTCTTTAAGTAAGCAGCAGCTTCTCCTTTGCCGGATGCGTTTTTTCCTGTTAGGCCGATTATCATTTTATTTAGTTGTGTTATATTGATTTTTATGTGATGGGGTGGGACACTCACCTTAGTTGTGCGCTAATGGAGAGGCTTATTTTTAGCGTAGCTAAAATATGTTTATCATTTTTTCTGCAACTTGTCCAGTTCTTCCTCAAACCTGTTAAGATCTTCAAATTCCAAATAAACAGAAGCAAATCTTATGTAAGCGACTTTGTCCAAGGATTTTAATTTTCTCATTACTAATCTTCCAAGTATTTTACTGTCAACCTCTACTGAATCGCGTTTTCTTAAATCAGACTCAACATCATCAACAAGTTTTTCTATTTTTTCCAGGCTTATAGGCCTTTTTTCACATGCTTTCAGGATTCCATTAATTACTTTTTGTCTTTCAAACCTTTCTCTTTTACCATCCTTTTTAACAACAATAATATCTGCTTCTTCAACACGCTCATACGTAGTAAAGCGTTTTTTGCATTTAGAGCATTCTCTCCTTCTTCTTGTGGCTTCTAAATTCTCAGTGTCTCTTGAGTCAATTACCTGAGTTTCTTCGTGATTGCAGTACGGGCATTTCATATTGACATTTGACAAGTGATTTGGCTAACGCCAAATCCTTTTAACCTCCCCATTAGTGTTATACAGCATAATAAGCCCACCCCTACAAAATGTTGTATTTTTGTACAACTGACTATATGGAACATTTGCTGCTTATTAAGTTTTTGTTCTTTGATGATAAATGACAAATAATATAAACAAAATATAATTTGTATAAAAAATGCCCAAAAAACTAAACATTGGCGGACAGGCTGTAATAGAAGGCATAATGATTAGAAGCCCTAAGTATAATGTTACTGCAGTTCGAAAAGATAAAAAAATAATAACGAAAAAGGAAAAGATAAAGCAAAGAAAGGGCAGATTCTATAAGCTCCCTGTTGTAAGGGGATTTTATAATTTAATTGATATGATTGTTCTTGGGACAAAATCATTAATGTGGTCTGCTGACCAGCAGCTTGAAAAAGATGAGAAAATAAGCAAAAAAGAAATGACATTTAGCTTGATTTTTGCCTTTTTGTTCGGAATAGGCCTGTTTTTATTATTACCTTATATCATTACTAACCTTGTAGGATTCTATGAAGAAACAAAACCACTATTATTCAATTTAGTTGATGGATTAATTCGTATTGGAATGTTTTTATTGTATATTTACGCTATTTCCCTGATGAAAGATGTTAAGGTTTTATTCCAATACCACGGAGCAGAGCACAAGGCTGTACATTGCTATGAACATGGAGAAAAGCTGGATGCAAAGAACATGAAAAAGTACAGTACACTGCATCCAAGATGCGGAACTGCTTTTTTAATGATTGTTTTAGTTATATCTATACTTACGTTTTCAATTATAACTCCAGTAATTTTAATGATTTTTCCGCAATTATTAGATATAAGCACTTTTCCAAGAAAAATTATTCTATTTTTAATCAGGCTTTCATTGCTGCCATTAATTGCAGGACTTTCCTATGAATTTCTGAAGTTAAGCGCAAAATACGAAAAAAATCCTATAATGAAGATTTTTATAGCTCCGGGACTGCTTATGCAGAAAATTACTACCAAGGAACCAAACAAAAGGCAGATTGAGGTTGCTATAGAAGTTGTCAAAAAAGTTTTACAACTGGAAAAAAGCAAAAATATTTAAATAAGTATGTTCAGAATAAAATAATTAATAAAATTTAATAAAAAACATGTGAGGTGTAAAAATGAAATTGTTTTATGGAATTGTTCTTGTTTTGATGGTATTGGTTAGTGCATGCGCCCAGCAAGCTGTTGAAGAAGCTCCTGTAACTGAGCCAAGTGCTGAGGCAGAAGTGCAGCCAGAAGCTGATGTAGAAGAAACTGTTGTTGATGAAGAAGTTGCAGAAGTTACATCAGAAGAAGTAAGAATACTAAAAGGCAGTGTAGAGCCAATGGAATTGGCAATAACTGCTGGATCTTCTGTGACATTTATGAATGACGGCGGAATAATATCTGTGATTGTAATACAGAAAGACGGAGCACAATACATGAACACTCCTTTAGTAGATGCTGGAGAAAAATTTGAGCTGAAGTTTACAGAACCAGGAGAATATACATATTTTGCAGTTGCTTATGGACCGCAAGGCGCTAAGATAACTGTTGAATAAATTCTTTATTTCTTTTTTTTTCTTTATATTTTTTAATGCCTAGTTAGAAAAATAAGTGGGCATGTCTGGAAATGGACAGTAATAAAGCCCAGCAGCTAACCTTGGCTTGTCCTCAGTTCCGCTACCCTTTAAGCACCATACCCGAAGGTTATGGCTGCTATGTTCCCATCCTGACCCGTTTCCAAAAGATACAGCCCAAAAGGACAGAACCTCACAGTCGAAACCAAGACCACTAAGCTAAACTAATGCCTCTCTCCAGACTTCAGCTCTCTCATGAGGTCCATTTAGAGTAACAGTGCAGGACCAACGCACCAGCCTAGCCCAGACGAGGTATGTATTTTGGTTTTATAAAGGTTTTTGTTTGTATTGGTTTATCACTTAAAAGTAGAATTAATCAAAAAATTTAAATACAATTCTAAAATACCACTTTATTATGACACAAACAATTGCCCTATTTATAGGTAAGCCATCTAAAAAAAGAATTGTCGATTTACCTAGCTACTCAGTTACAGGCGATCCTAGTATTTTAAATGGAGAGTACACAGTAAAACCATTTGCTGGCTTGAGTGATGAGTATCATCATTATATGTGTGGTGTAGGAATCATTTTTGATGATAAAGAAGGTAATCCAAATATCCTAAGAGACACAAGGGATAACATAGTTTCTGAGGGTCCAAATATACCCCCTCATTATATGCAAGGAACTAATGATGACCCTAATTTGGTTACTTTATATAGGGGAATGCAGCTAGCTCAGGAAGTTCCAACGATTCATCCTGGATGGCATGAAAGAGGAACACTTGAGCAGTGTTATGCCGCTGCTATGGAAGGTGTGGATTGGAACACAGATCTTGTTGAAAAAATTCAAGGTGCGATAGGCGAAAGTCGATTTAGAGATATAATGAATTCTCCATTGCCTTCTGATGAATTTGACCTTGCTATAAGAAAGCTGCAAACAATGGAAAGCGTGCTTAAAGAATCTGATATGGAGTTTGATCCCCAACCTTTATTGAGAGAGATAGAACGAGGTACTTTACAACGCACTCCTACTATAGATAAACTAGTTGCTAACTATATTCCAGCAACAGGATAAACTGACAAAAACTTTTATATACACTCAAAATATTCTTTTTTCTGGTGGTTAATATGACAGCGCAAAAAGAAGTCTATAAATGCAATATCTGTGGAAATGTTGTTGAGGTTTTGTATGTGGGTGGTGGAGAGCTAGTTTGCTGCGGCAAGCCAATGGAACTGCTAAAGGAAAAAAACCAGGATGAAGGACAAGAAAAACATGTTCCAGTAATAGAAAAAACAGAGACTGGAATAAAAGTAAAAGTAGGCTCAATTCCGCATCCAATGGAAGAAAAGCACTACATAACCTGGATAGAAGCAATTGCTGATGGAAAAAGCTACAGGAAGTTTTTGAAGCCTGGAGATAAACCAGAAGCTGAGTTTGAAATTAAAGCAGATAATGTTACAGCAAGAGAGTACTGCAGTGTACATGGATTGTGGAAATCGTAGAATACTTATTTCCCTTCTGGTATAATTATCCATGCAATTATGTAAGCTAGGATTCCTGTTCCACCCATTAGGGCAAATATAACCCATAACAACCTTATTATTGTCGGGTCAACATTGAAATATTCCCCTATTCCACCACAAACGCCTGCCAATACTCTGTTCTTTTTGCTTCTGTAAAGTTTTTTTGTTTTCATTGTCTCACCTTTTGTTTTTGAAAATATAAAATAAAGCAAAGCTCCAATTAAGCTAAAAAATATTATTATAATAAACCAAAAGAGTTTCTGATGGCCGCTTAATCTTGAGGTTAAGCAGTTGATTATTGCCCAAAACCAAAATATAAATAACAAAATAACAAATAAAAATACAAAAATCATTATCCATAAAGGAAAAAACCAAAATCCAAAAGTCATTTTACAATACAATGAAGTGAGGTATTTGGGGAATATTTAAACTTTGCTTTTTGATTGTTAAAGACAAAATTTATTTTATTTTACCTATTAAATCAGCCTAATACATAAAAAATCCGAAAGCTTTTTATTTACCCTCAAATCTAACATCCTAAAAAGGGGTGGTAGGGACATTATGGCAGTAATTAAATGGACAAAATGAGTAAAAAAACCCCAAAAAGTTCTAATAAAAAGCGTAAAAAGGAAAAAGAAAAGCAGGAAAGCACAATAATACTTGGAATTTTTCTTGTGTTTATTGCAGTAGTGGCATATTTGTTTTATTTTATGAATGACTCCTCTTCTAATAGTGATGTAGTTGCCATTGTGAATGGAAAGAGTATAACAACTGAGGATCTTGATTGGTGGTACAGGGCGTCTGTTATTCCCGAGTACAGAGATGTTATCACAAAGCAGAATTTCCTGATGCTGTCCTTAATTCCTCAGGAAGTTTTAATTCAGGAGGCTGAGAAAGAGAATATAAAAGCAACTAAAGAAGAGGTTGAACAGCTTTTGGGAATTTTTATAATAGACAGCGGATTGACCTTAGAGGAGTTTGAAAATGATTTAGAGTCAAGCAGCCTTACGATTGATGATGTAAAAAAATCATTTGAAACCAGAGTTGCTATATTGGAGCTTTTGGAAAAGGCAAATGTTGATTTTGCAGAAGACGATAAAAACTTGTTTTTTGATGAAAATGACGATACTTTTCAGGGATATGTAGACGGCCTAATAAGCAATTCCGAGATTGAAATATTCCCGGAGAATATTGAAAAGATTGCATTAAGAAGCTTTGAAGAAACTGGTGATGAAATCTGCGGTGAAGAGAAACCAATTGTAAAGCTGTACACAACAAGTTTTTGCGAGGTATGCAAGGAAAGTGGAAGGTTATTTCAGGATTCTGTTATTAATTTGATTGTGGACGGAAGTGTACAAGCACAACATTGGAGCCTTGATACCGGTGATAATTTATTAACGATAAAAAAAGAAAAGGGTGTTCCTGAAAAAGAGGCAGAATTATTCAAAAAATACAGCCCAAATAACCTTGTTCCCACTGTTGTTTTGGGTTGCAAATACAAGCATGTTGGAAATTTTGGTATTGAAGAACAGGATGAGTTTAATGCTATATTAAAAATATTGGTAGGTAGCTAAATGCTAACAGAAAAAGAAAAGCTGGAAGAGGAATTAAAGCTCTTAAAAGAAAGCCTTGATTTAAAGGTTATAACAACAGAGGAGCATGAAACTGCAAGGCAAAGAATTGAAGCAAAATTAAATGATTTAGATACTTTAAAGCAGGAAAATAGGGAAACCGAGGTCAAGAAAGAGGAAGAGATTAAAAAAGAGCCAATGCCTGAGGATAAAAAGGAAGAAGAAAAAATAGAAATTAAGGAAGTTGAGTTAAAAAAAGACTATGAAGAAGAAACAGAGATTAAGGAAGAAGAACCAATAGATGAGGAGCAAAAGAAATTAGAACAAGTTGAGGAAGAAAGGGAAGTTAAAGAAGAAGTAACTACCGAGGAAAAACCAGCAGAAGAGGCTGAGGAAGAAAAACCACAGGTAACAGTTGTTGAAGAAGAAAAAGGCAGTAAAAAAATATTGGTCTATATTTCAATTATTGTGATTTTGGGTTTTTTAGCGTGGTATCTGGTTTTATCACAATCGGATTCTTCAGGTAATGGAACATTGAGCTTGATAGCCTGTAATTCTGATGATGATTGTGTTAAGGAAGGAAGCATAGGAGTATGCAATAATCCCAGGGAAGAAAATGCAGAATGCGAATATATTAAAGATGTGGAAGTTAAATTGACAGTTTTGAACAGTGAAAACTGCTTTAACTGCGACACTGGAAGGGTTTTATCAATACTTAATGGTTTTTTTCCCAGTGTGGATATGAAAAACCTGGATTTTGAGACAGAAGAAGGTAAAGAAGCTGCTAAAAAGTTTGATGTAATTGCTTTGCCTGCTTACATATACAATTCAAGCTTGCAGCAAGCTCATAATTACTATAAATTATTTAATGCATTTGATGAGGTTGACGGCAGCTATGTAATGAAAAGTACTGTAGCAAATTCAAATTATTATATAGAAAGGGACGAAATAGCGAATAAGCTTGATTTATTTGTTAAAGCTAATCAGAATGCAAGTTTAAAGGCAGAGGAAAATTTGGAAGAGTTTTTGGAAGCTTTTGGAGATAATGTTGATTTTGAAAAGCACGATGCAGATGCTAAAATTGTCAAGGATCTCGGAATAAACAGCTTTCCAGCATTTTTAATTAATAATAAAATTAAGTTTTCTGGTGTTCAAAGCGCGGATAAGATAAGGGAGAATTTCTGTGAGATGAATCAGCTGGATGAATGCGATTTAGAATTGAGTAAGAGTTTGGTTTGAAAAAATTGATTGGGGGTATATACTATGGACATAATAAAACCAGCGCCTACTCCGCCACATTTACGGGCTGATTTAGAGGCCAAAATAAAAAAATTCCAGGAAAATTTTCATATTCTTTCTCAAAAAGATGTTTCTGCTGAACTACTCGTGCCAAGTACAGTTCATATTTACCCGGATAATGATGATGTTATAACTGAAGTTCTTCGAACTCCGGATTCGTCCGAAGCGACATTTATTAGGTCTACTCACAGGTATATGATATTTGAAATAGGAGATACAACATATCATATTGATTATTGGACAAGGGATTCTGACTACCAAAAAAAATTGATGGAAGCTTTTAGGGAAAAATAGTGAATTTATTGCTGGAAATACCCTATCAAATCACTCTTTCATATGATAATTATGCTTCTTTTCGTAGCCGATTGTTGAACTTTGCTTAGAACCGTAATCATGTCCTGGATAAACTTCAATATTATCGTTTAATTTCTTTAATTTCTTTAGGCTTTCTGTTATTATTTTTGCATCTCCTTCTGGCAAATCAACACGACCTATATTTTCAACGAATAATGTATCACCGGTTATCAATTTTTTATTATCAATTAAAAAACAAACACTGCCAGGCGTATGACCTGGTGTATGGATAACTTTAACTTTTATCCTGCCTATATTGATTGTATCATTATCTTTTATTGTTTTGATTTTATTTATTCCAAGCTTTTTTATTTCATCGCTTTCTTCTTCATGGACATATACTGTTGCGTCAGTGTCATCTGCTATTTTTTTAACGCCATTGGAATGGTCATGATGAGTATGCGTCAATAATATTATTTTAATGTTTAATTCATGTTTTTTAGCGAGCTCTAAAATCTTGTCTACTTCCCAGCCAGGATCCACTATAGCTGCTTCTTTGCTTTTTTCATCACCAATTATGTAAGAGAAATTCTGCATCATTCCTACTGGAATCTGTTCAAAAACCATTTTAGATAACTAGTTTTATCTTCTCTCCCTTGTTGTGGGCATTAAGAATTACCTTTCCAATATTATTGTTCTTCTTTACTTTTATTATGCCGGTTTTGCCTGCTTTAGCTGACATTAAAAACTCTTCATTGAGATAAATATCAATATCTTTGTTCTGCATCTTTATGTCCAAATTGAATTTTACACTTTTCTTGTCGATGTCTAATCTGTAAGGAACTTCTTCTTGTTTTTCTGCATCTACTTCCCTGGTTTCTTCGTGCCTTGCTCCGCTGCCTTTTTCTCCTAATTCCTGGACATCTACACTCATTCCTAAACTCTTTTCTATCATACTAATATTTTTGCCTTGCTTGCCTATTATTTTTGGAATATCTCTTTCCGGAACATAAACAATGCATTTATTATCTGAAACAACCTCGACTTCTGCATCTCTTGAGTATCTTGCAAATTCATCTTGAATTGCTAATTCTGCAAGCATATGAATTCCTTTTTTATCTCCTTTCTTGGTTTCCTGTACAGGAATTACAACAGTTTGCTCTCCATAACTGTAGATTTCATACACTAATTTTCCGGTTTCAAAATCATTAACCACGACTACGGGCCTTGCTAAATCTGCTTCAGTCATCCCACTAGGCACTTTAACTGTCATTTTTAATGATAAAACTTTGTTAATAAATCCGTTTTTAATGAAAACAACTGTATCAATTACCTGCGGTATGACTCCCATCTCTACCCTGCCAATAAATCTTTGTATTGCATCTATAGGGTTTGTTGCATGCACAACACCGACCATACCTACTCCTGCTAGCCTTAAATCTGCAAAAAGCTTGAAATCGTCTGTATTTCTCATCTCATCAAAAATAGTATAGTCTGGTCTTGATAACAATAAAATATCGTGAATTTCCTGGGCATCTCCATGGCTTATGGAATATTGTGTTATTTCATCAGGCAGAACTAAATCCCTTGGAGCTTCAACAGTTTTTACAACTTTTTCTTTGGATGCGTAGAATTCTGCCAATGCCTGGGAAAAAGTTGTTTTACCCATTCCAGGGCTTCCTGCTACTAAAACACCTTCTGCCTGCTCCCCAATTCTTTTTTTGAGTTTATCACTTAATTTGTAATCATCCAGATTTAATCTCTTAACAGGTCTTACTGCGGTTATTTCCCATCCATCTGAGAAAGCAGGCCTTGTTATAACAATCCTAAATTTACCTAGCTGAACTATTGTAGAGCCTTCCCTTTCTATCTCAATAAAGCCGTCTCTTCTTAATTTTGCATCTTCAATTATTTCTCTGCTTATTTCCTGGATTTCCTCTTGTTTTAGAACTGCTTTTCTTAGTGAAATAAAATCCCATTTTCCAGGCATTCCTTTTTTTGCATAAGGCATTACATTTTCCCGTAAATGCACTGACATAGTTGTTTCGTCAAAAAACTTATCCAGCTTTAATTTTTTTATACCTCTTTCAGGCCTTTTGAAATAGATTACTTTTATGCCGCGGGCTAAAGCAACCTCTGACTGCACTTTATCTGAGGTGATTAAAGTAGCATCCTCATCATACGCTAATTGGCGTATCATAGAATCTATCTCACCCAAAGAAGCATGCCTTATTTCTACTGCTCTTGGCCTTTCACCCTTAAAACTAAGCTCAAAATTATCTTTAGCTAGGTCTTTTATCCTTTTAATCTCATCCAGGCCCAGAAAACCAATTGCTTTGCCTAAATTTGCCTGGTGCTCTAGCTCTGCTAATACTGCTTCATGGATTATTATTTCATTTGTTTTGATTTTGTTATTTTTTATTTTGTCTGATAGGAGTCCTTCTATTATGACAGAAGTATCTGGCACTGTTCTATCTAAATTTGGTTTATTATTGATTTCATTGTTCATTTTTCATTGATTTTTTTATTATTGAGTCTTTTTTATTGTGTATTGGAATTTTAATTATGGTACTATTTTCCATTGTAGCTAAAACACTGCTTTCTTTATAAATTTATGGTTTTTTATTTAATTACAATATTGAAAATATTTAAAAATAAGTGTATTTTTGTTATTTACAGTATTGAAAATAATCAGAATGATGAATTTTTTATATGATAGTACAACAATGTTTATGATACCAGACTATCAAGAAACAACACAAACTGGTTTAATACCAATAAAACATTCTGAGTTAAAGTAACATTAACAAGCTCAACAGAAAATGTTTCTTTTGTTTCGTAAGGATTTCCGTTTCTGTCTTCATATCTGACAATAATATTGAATTCATTAACGCCTTTTCTTAAATCCTTCCCGTATAAATTGACTATAAACTTCCTATCTTCAGAGAGCTCTTCTACAGTCCATGTTTTTTTCAGGTTATCCTGAGATACAGTAATTCCTGCATTATAAGGGATTGAAGCTGATTCTTTGCTCAATAAAAATTCAATCTTAAAGCTGTCTTCATATTCAACATTATCCGGAGATTCTATGTCTTTTATTTTAATTTGAGGCTCGTCAAGAACATTATATTCAATATACTCTGCTTTTGAAACATCAGAGTTCTTTACCTTAAAAACAGATTCCTGGTTTCCTGCTGCAGATTTTTCAATAGAATAGTTGAAGCTTTTTTCCTGCACAATTCCCAAATCAGATTTAACACATTCACTTTCAAAACAAATATTTAAATTCTTTAAAACAGTATTTCCAATGTTTTTAATGCTGCATTTAACCAATGATTTTTCATAAGAATAAAATTCTTTTTGATCAATTTCACAATCAATTTTTACATCCCGGGAATAGCTCTTTTCCTCTTCTTCCTCTTTTTGCTCTAAAATATTGTTTATTTCCTCAAATGAATAAGTAAAGTCTCCTTTTTTTGAGTTGAAATCTGCATTTTTCTCAGAGCCTCTTAAAGTGCCTACTGTAATTGGAAATGTGTAAATGAAATTTCTCTTTAAATCGTCTGTTAATTTAACAACCCAGAAAACACTTTTCTTTTCATTTGGTTTTAATATTACACTTTTGACAAAGTCTTCTGTTAATTCGACTTCTTTTGGCCTTGATATATAGATTTCTGATGAAACGTAATAATCTTCAAGATTTTCCAGAACAGCTTCTATGAGGTTATATGAACCGAAGCCTATATTTGGTTTTAAAACATTAACATCTAAGCTAATAGGTTTTTTTACTCTTCCAATTGTATCCTGTAAGGAAGTGTCAATGTCTAATTCCTTTGTTTCCAAGTCTATATTTCTTGCAACCCATTTGTATTGTACAGAAGGCTCACTGCTATCAACAGATTCTTTTAGCTTTATATGTGTTGGGTCAATAAATCCAAACTGGCCGTAAGTTACATCATAAGGAACCCATCCGTAACCAGGGAAATATATTTCAGCCCATCCATGAGAGCCCCAGTTTTCAGGGAACAAGGAACTGTTTGTAAATGCAATTCCAGACACAAATTTTCCAGGAATTCCTAAGGACCTTAGCATTGCAATAAATAAGGAAGTTAGTTCGTCACATACTCCTTGTCTGTTGTCTAAAACCCATGATGCTTTCTGGCTTACGTCTTCAGTTAAAGTGCTTAAATTATATTCTATGTTGTTTTTTGTCCATTCTGCTATTTTATGCACAACTATATATAAATCGTCTTCCCCTTCTGCAAGTTCTGAAGCCAAATCAATTATATCCTCATCATCAGAATCAATTATTTCACTTGGTTGTGTAAATTGCTTAAGTTCTTCTGGCAAGTCCAGGATTGGAAATTTTACTTTGTTTTTTATTTTAATGATGTCGTTATTTGTTTTTATTTCTGCATTATATCCAAAATTTATTTTGTCTTTTGGGTTTTGCCAGTTAAAGAGTATGGCATTATTTTCAACATCTGCTTCTGGCTCAATCTCTATCTGGATTACTTTCTGGTTAAAGCTTTCGTAAGGAAAATGTGAAAGGTTTACGTTAATGTACTTGACATTGTAATCTGAAGATGTTGGCTTGATTATTGCTTCTGAAGATACGTCAATGTTTATGACAAGATTCTGGCTGTTATAATTCCAGTCATCCTGGGCATAGGCTAGATTAATGAGAAGAATAATCATTAAAACTAACAATATTTTATTCATTTACTTGTTTTTGACTTTTTTGTTTAAAAAGATATTGATTACATAAGGTTTTTAAAAGGAATTATATTAGTTTGGATGTAAAATGTCAATTAGCGATGTTGTATTAACGGAAACCCAAGCAGGAGTTGCAGACAGTATATGTGAGACTCTGTCAAACGATGAGAAACATTTAATTTTTCTCGAAGGTTTAAGTAGTGTCGGGAAAAGTACATTACTGGACTCAATTGCGCATGATATAGAATCAGCAAGATGTGTCATACTTAATTGGGGAATATATGGGGTAAGAAATCCAGAGTATAAAGATAAACGTTTAATAGTCCCTGTCACACCAAGGGAGTTATCTGGGTTAGATTTTGGAGATTATGTTAATTTTTCAGATTCTGATGTAGAATGTCATCTTTTACCTGCAATGAGTTTTGATGAAATAACTATGCTTCTTCAAGGAAAAGACAATCAAACTAATTTAACACTTCAAGAGTTATTAGATTATTCATTAGGGGTCCCTCGTTTAGCAAATAGAATGCTAGGTGATGTTAGTCTTACTACAGACAGTGCAGCAAAATTAGCAGCACATTTTCTATATGAAAGTCTTCAGGGAGCTGTTGAACATTTTGAAAAATATTTTCAAATGCCTATTTTAGGAAATGTAGAAGCAGCTATACCTCAAATTGCTAATGAAAGATGGTATGATATCTATGAGGATATTGCTAGCATTTTACAAAGAAGAGAATCAATGCAAATGGAAGATTCTTATGTAGAATCTCCATTGTTTCTTGCTCCAGAAAGTATCGGACTTTACAACCAAATGCTGCAAACACCAGACAAGACTGCTAATCACATAATTATTTTTGCACCAGAATTGAGCCAAAAAGATTTGAATCAGATTCAAGAAGAACTTGGAATCGAAATAGGCAAAATTGAAGGTGGGGTTTATGTACATTTAAGTTCAAATGGTTCAAGACTACAAATGTTTGGAGGAATAAGTTACCATAAAACTCATGTTGTAATCAGAGATAAAAAGGGTGTCACTTACTTTCAGGGTGATGAAAATCCTATGCAGGAATGGATTCAAAAAGAAGAAGATCTTTTCAAAAAAGGTGAACTCCCCATAAAATCCAGTGAATCTGGAGGCGCAACATTTCTTTTTGATAAATCAGATCATAGTGACGTTGGCCGGGATGAAACAGTTAGACTGGGTTGGGTGGTGGAAAGTCTTTTACAACAAAAGAATATTCCATACATAGCTAACAATGGGCAATTAAGAAAAACTTATGCTTATATTCCACAACAACAAAAAATACAAATGATTTGATTGTATAAAAACGTATCCTACCCAAAACATTTAAAAGCAATTTCATTACACTTCTCAATAATGCCGAGGTCGCATAGCCTGGCCATTGCGAAGGATTGCTAAGGCTTTTTTCCCTAGAGGATAGCTGTTTTTATCCTTTGTCCTTCGGGGCACGGGAGTTCAAAACAATCTTTTCCTGACCTTCGGTCAGCAAAAGCTTGACCAAAACCATCAGAGGACACCTCACTTCGTTCGGTGCCCGGAAATGGAAAGGATTGATGAAAGTCTCCCCCTCGGCGTATTTTCTCAACAAAAGGTTTTTATAGAGTTCTGTATAACCTAGAGGTGTTATCCAAAATTTAGAGGTTTTTAAAATGTATAATAATCCTGGTAAAATGTATCAAGCTGACGTAGGTGAAAGTTTTGTGATGAGACTTTTTGAAAGGTCATGCATACAACCTGACACAGTTCTGCATACAATGGTTCAATGGCATGAAATGGATAAACAATTTGGAGATGATCCTGTCTTTGGGCGAAGACCGACTGATGGTAATGAGCCTGATGTGTTTCTAAGGAAAGCTGCTTCACCTGTAATGGACCTTTACGACTTGCTGCCTGGAGAAATAAGAGAAAGATTTTCAAGAGAAGTTGTTGATCCAGCTTACCAAAGTCTAAAAGACCGAACTCCAACAATAGATGATCCAAAATACAGCATCAGAGATTTAGTTGAAGAATTACTTTTCACGATTGCGCCCCCTATTAGTCTTAATTAATTCTATGTACCAACCAAAAGTTTTTATAGAGTTCAGTATTGATTTCAAAAATGTCATCAGCATCAGAACTCAAAAGAGGAAGTTACTTTATCCATAATGGTAAGCCTGTTTGTGTGGTAAGAAAAGAAATAGTCGTCTATGGTACTCATTCTCACAGCAAATTAAAGATTTTTATCAGGGGTTTAAACAAGAGAGGAGAAAGCAGCATTAACCTGCATCATACTGATAAGGTTGAAATGGTTGACATAGTAAGGAAAACAGGCCAGATTATTTCTAAAACTAATGATAAAGTGCAGATAATGGATACTGTGAGTTATGAAACTCTAGATGCAAGTGCTCCTGAAGAAATCCTTAGTGAATTAAATGAAGGCGACCAGGTTATTTTTATTGATTTTGAGGGAAATACACAGATTATTGAGAAAAAATAAGGTTAGTTTTATTAGTAATCTTTTTAAAGTTGCTAGAATTCTGTTTTTTATACAGCGGAGTAGGGCAGTCAGGAGTGCCCGGAGGGCTCATAACCCTCAGGTCGGAAGTTCAAATCTTCTCTCCGCTATTTTTTTCTTTCGAACGAAGTGAGAAAGCTAATGAGGGTTGATATAGGGCAGACTGCCCTTATGTGAGAATCCACTCTCCGCTATTTATTTTTCTTCTCAAACTCTTTAAGCAAAGAATCGTTGTCCATGTTTATAGAATAAGTATAGCTGTCCAGTTTTTTTGATTTAATAAAATCCAGAAATTGCTTTTGCTTTTCTTTGCCCCATGTCTGGAAAAGAATATAAGTTTTACATCCATCATCTGCATCTTTTTCGCAGTCTGGGTCTACTGCCCTGTAATCTTTGCCATGATGCAGTGCAGGATGGCCTGGGCAGAAGAATTTTCCATCTTTGAAAACAAGATTAGCGCAAATACCAGAAGCCCTGAGATCTTTAGTCCTGGTCATAAAAGATTTAATGGATTTACTTTTATGAAATTCATATGTATTTTTCCTTATGTCTCTCATTAATTTTTTCTTGTTGCTGTAATCATTACCGCAACAACCAAAACAGCTTAATTCTAATTCCTTTAGCTGGCATAAGACTGGCATTTTATTGTTAAGTTAGAATCATTGTCAAACTGGTTAGATATAAAATTCTTAACGTCCTTTGTTATGCTGGTCATCTGTGTGCAAGCTATGCTGCATTTCTCTTATAACATCCCTAAAAGACTTGTGTAATGCTTTCTCCAGCTCCCAATCAAATGTTTTTGTAGAAGCAAATATCCTGGTTGGGGCAATTACTTTCACATGGACAGAATACTTTTTCTGTCTTCCTTGTTTTTCATAACTCTTTATATGGATTGCTAAAGAGGTAATGTTTTTAATTTCCCTTTGAATTTTGCCATAATACCTGTTGGCAAGCCTGTTGACAGACTCTATTTCCATTTCATCCAAATCCTTTATCCCTGCAATTTGTATTGGCTCCATAAATTTTAAACTTCATTAGCTGGTATTTATATTTTGTTGTTAACGATAGCTGTGCCAGAGCGGACTTAAGCCAAAATGTTGCATCTTGATATCATTTTGTAGGTATCATATGGTTATGATACACAACATTTTAATTGCAGTCATTGCTTTATACTGCCCACCCGCCTCCCCTAAATTAGGCACAGCTATTAAATCAAAAACTATTTAAACTTTAAATCCAATATAAGCCTTAACAGTTTGTTTGGGGATATTATGGACGATTCTATGCAGTTGGGCGGAAATATTGAGCTTTCGGGTTTTAAAGACATTGATGGCGCTTCTATGGTTGTATTAAAGAAGATAATAGGTAATTATGGAAGACGCTTATCTGAGCTTTCTGACAAGTTTGAAAGTTTAAAGGTCACCATGAAACCCATTCATGAAACTGAAAAAAGCGAAAAGTATGAAATACATGCACAGGTTATGATTAATGGAAAACCTGTTGTTTCTGAGGTTGTGGAAAGAAACCTCTTTGTAGCTATAGACACTGCTTTAAAGAAAATAGTGAATGAAATTAGCTAATCTTCTTATGCTGCTCCTGCTTGCTTTTCTTGAGACTTATTATCTGAATTAGCTTTAATGCGTTTATTTCCTGCTTTAGCTCTTCTATCTGGTCTTTTAACTCATATACTAGCTCATAATTGTGCTGTATGTTATCTGTGTTCTCACTAACAACATTGGGTACATCTGAAAAATTTGAAAATTCCCTTCTTATCTGTTTTATCCAGGAATCTACATTATCCGTAAAATTTTTTAGTTCTGGTTCCATTTTTGTCAAAAGCCGAAAATCATAGATTTTCGGGATTCAAAGGCAAAAGGAGCTTGATATCAAAGCTGATAGGTCAAATTTATTGTTTTATTTGTCCTCACTTATGATATCGTTTATGCTCCTTTTGACATGAGCTAATTCATAAACTAGTATACAAATATCTATATTGCCTATATATAAAGGTTTCGGATTGGTTATATACTGGAGAATATATGTTAAATTGGAGTATTGAGAAAATAACTTTTATTTTTGCTGTGAATCTCCCTACAACATAGATTTAAATAAACATTTATAAATAAATAATTAAACCTTAATCTTATGGGCCAGTAACTCAGCTTGGATAGAGTGACATGCGTAAAAGCACACTAAAGCCTTCTAAGCTGTAAGTCCGGAGTTCGAATCTTCGCTGGCCCGTTTTACTTTCGAGCAAAGCGAGAAAGAGATGGTCGGAGGTCTCGGAACCGAAGGTTCTGAGGTGGGAATCTTCGCTGGCGCGTTCTTTTTTTCTTTTGAATTTAACAAAGTTTTTATACTTCTTAATTCAAGATTTAATAAAAGGAGGTGTTCTTATGGAACATGAACTACACCATAAATATGTGGCAGGAAAGCTGATTGTTATAGGAATTTTGATTTTAGCATGGAATTATTACATAACTGGAAACTTCTTTGCTAAAGATTGGCCAACGTTTATTGGAGGATTACTGGTAATTAAAGGCATCTTATGCCTGGCAAAACCATGTTGTCCGCATTGTGAAGCAAAACCAACTAAGAAGAAGAAATAATTTCTTCTTTTATTTTTTATTTTTATAACAATGTTTTTAAATTGATTATTATTCTAGATTTACTATGGCAAAGGTTTTGATGAATAAACAGGACAAATTCCTGGTGAAGGATGCAAGTAAAGATTACCATACAAAATACGGCTTTTTTAAAAAAGAAGATTTGAAGAAAAAAACAGGTTCTAAGATAATCTCTAACACTAAAAAAGAATTTACTGTTTTTGATCCTTATTTTATTGATTTATACAGGAAAATCAAAAGGGATGCTCAAATTATACCATTAAAGGACATTGGATTAATTGCAGCAGAAACCGGGGTTAACAATAACAGTAAAGTTGTTGATGCAGGTGCTGGTTCAGGAGCATTATGCTGTTTTTTAGCCAATGTTGTGAAAGAAGTTACAACTTATGAAATCAGGGAAGATTTTATTGAAATAGTAAAAAAGAACATAGATTTTTTAGATTTAAAGAATATTAAAATTAAGAAAAAGAATATTTATGAAGGTATTGACGAAAAAAATATTGATTTGGTTGCCTTGGATGTACCAGAACCCTGGAAAGCAATAGATTCTGCTAAGAATGCTTTAAAGGTTGGCGGTTTTCTGGTTTCTTACAGCCCTACAATACCTCAAAGTGCTGATTTTGTTAATGAAATAAATAAAGATGATAATTTTGTTCATGTAAAGACTTCTGAAATCCTTGAAAGGGAATGGGAAATTGATGGAAGAAAGGTAAGACCTAAAAGCCAGCAAATAGGACATTCTGGTTTTATTAGTTTTGCTAGAAGAATTTAAAAGAAAAAAATTAATGTGAATTATTTTCAGCTGAATTAACAGCAACCATCTCCTTCTCCCATTTTTACCTCCTTAATAGCTTTTAATTTTTATTTAGCTGATTAATAGATTTAAGATTATATAAATGTTTAGGTTTACATCTTCTCCAGAACATCTATGCCCAGTAAATTCAAACTATTCTTTAATGTCTGCTGAACGCATTTCGCTAACAATAACCTTGCTTTCTTTATATCTTCTTTTTCCTTCAGGACGTTATGTGTATGGTAAAACTCATTAAACTGTTTTGCCAGTTCGTAAGCATAATTTGCAATAGTGTTTGGCCTTAATTCAACAGATACTTTTTCCGCAATCTGGGGAAAAGCAGATATTTTTTTTATTATCTCTATTTCCTCAGGGGTATTTAATAGAGAAAAATCTGCTTTTTTCGGCAATGTTTTTTTGTATTTTTTAATTATTGAGCTTATTCTTGCATAAGCATACTGTATGTAAGGTGCTGTTTCTCCCTCGAAGTTTAATGCCTGCTGCCAGTTGAATATAACATTCTTTTCAGGACTTACTTTCAGAATTGCGTACTTTAATGCTCCATAGCCAATTGTTTTTGCTGCTTTGCTGTCAATTTTTTTATATCTCTGTTTTAATTCATTTCCTGCTTTTTTTAATGCCTCTGACATAAATTCCTCTAGAAGAACTAGATTGCCTTTTCTTGTGGACATCTTGCCTTCTTCCAATAAAACAAAAGAATAATACACTGCTTTTCTCGGCTTTTTTTCCAATAGCTTTAAAGCAGCATTTATCTGCTCACTGTAAAGTTTTTGGTCCTCTCCCAAAACAACTATGTATTTGTCCTTTTGGGCAATATCCAATGCATAAGCAATATCCCTTAATGGGTACAATGAAGTGCCGTCTCCTCTTGTCAGAACCAAAACAGGAACTTTCATTCCCAATTCAAAGCCTTTTTCATCCAAAACAAACCTATTGTCTTTATCAAAGAAAAATTTGCCAGTCTTTTCCAATAAGTGTAATGCATCATTTGTCTTTTTGCTCCACAAATAAAATGATTCATAATCAAATTTATCATATTTAATTCCAAGCTCGGATAAAATTTTTGTCTGTCCTTTGATGGAAATATCAACAATCATTTTAAATTCATTTTTTATTTTTTTATCTCCGTTTTCCAGCTTGTTTAAAAGCAGCAACACTTCTTTCTCCAGTTTCTCATTTTTTTCAACTTTTTTTGCTATATCAATATAAATTTTCAATAGGTCATCAAATTTGATATTTTTTTTATTTTTAGCTGCCAAAACTAACATGGATATTTGCTTTCCAATATCGTTTACATAATAATGCACTTCAACATTATATTTCTGGAATCTTAGGATTCTTGCCAAAGCATCTCCAATCATGGCATTTCTTGCCCTGCCTACATGGGGGCTTGCATTTGGATTTATAGAAGTGTGCTCAAGAATAATCTTTTTGTTTTTGCCGATGTTTGATGAGCCGTAATTATCTTTTTCCTTCAATATTTTGATTAGTGTTTGTTCTCCTAAAGCGTCTTTATTAATGAAGAAATTAAGGTACGGTCCAATAACTTTTATTTCTGATATGTACTTGTTTTTCTTTATTTTTTTGGATAAATCATTCGCTATTTCATTAGGAGCTTTTTTGTAAATTTTTGCCAAAGAGAAGCAGGGAAAAGCATAGTCTCCCATATCTGGTTTTGGTGGTGTTTCTAATTCTATATTTTCTTTTACCTCTTTTTTCAGAGCCTTTATTATCTGTTCCTTAAACACATCCATAACAGAAATTAGAAAGAGGTTTTATTAATAGTTTTTGGTTGATAGCTGTTATTGTATAATTGATTCCATAGTTATTATATTGTTTTTATACTCAAATACTGATAAAGAACTGCAGGTAGTTCACATCTGAGAAGGTTTTTTGGTGAAAACATTTGTGATAATATTGACTTGGATAGTTCCTCACTTGTAGGATACATTTTTTCATAATGCCCTTTAGCTATATGATACAACTCATGTTTACATGTGCTTCTAAATTGTTTTGGATTTCTTAATATGTCATCCGTCAGTATAAAAGCATAGCTGCTTCTGTCCTTTCGTTTATGAACACCTGGGGTAGGGGTAGCATTATCACCTATACCTGCTCCTTCTTCCCATACATGAAATGTAATTTCCAAACCTTGTAAATTGAGTTTTAACCTTTCTGCATTATAAATAATACTTAAACTTTCATCTAAGGTTAAAGGTCTTAAAAGTCTCATTAAGAATCAACTTCCTTCCACCTAGGATTATCTAGCTCTTTATCATATCCAATTATCAACTCATTATCCACTGTCCTTCTTACATTGCTTAATTTGCTTTTGAATTCAAATTCTTCCTGCTCATCTTTTAATTCATCACTGTACCTTATCATGTTCAGCTCTTTTCTTGCTTCTTTTGTTTCCTCATACCATGAGAAGGGATCATCTTTTCCTACAACAAAAGTTTGTACTGTAGGTTCAGCTAAGCTTACAATATATATTGCAGGCATAGATGGGTTTGTCTGTGGTTCAGAAGTACAGCTAGTTATTAATAATAACCCCACTACAAATAAAATTGTTAATATTAATTTAACTCCCATATAGTGGTGGTAAAGAATTCCCATATATAAAGGTTATTGATTAGAACGGCTACGTTGAAAACTCTCACTTCGTTCGGGTTAGCATCAGGTTCGCATTTTATGTTTATTGTTGATGGCGGACATTCCCCGTAAGGGACGTCCCCCTTGTCCGCTTTAATAATTTATTTTAAGATGCTCACGAATTGATGCTAACCTTCATTTTCAACGTAGCTTAATTAAAACAGAATTATTTCTTTTTACCTATCTTATCAATCTTGGCTTCTATTCGTTTCATGGAAACCTTAAGTTCTTTGTAAAAGTCAAGAATTTTCTTGAAGAAAATAAGCCTTATTATTAGGGTTATTATGTAAATGCCAAAAATGCCGCCAACAAGAAGGCTGAGTGTACTAATCACCTGCTGCACTGTAGAAGAAATAGGTCCTAATAGGGGCATAGTAGCATTAATATCAACCATAAACTAAACTTCTTTCTTCAGATTTATTAATTTTTTGATTAGTAATGGAATTGGTGCCAGAGTTAGCCTGAACAGCTTTTATATAATCAACCAAATCTTTAATAGTGATAATCTTCATGTCATTGTGCTTTTTTGAGAATTCAATTAGATCAGGCAATTTTGCCATGCTTCCATCATCATTTATTACTTCGCATATTACAGCTGCAGGATACAATCCAGCTAACTTTGCCAAATCAACAGATGCTTCTGTATGACCCTGCCTTTCTAAAACACCATTGTCTTTTGCAAATATGGGGAATAAATGACCTGGTAGAGCAAAGTCTTCGATTTTTGCATTCTCATCAATTAAAGCCTTTATTGTTGCTGCTCTATCAGCAGGAGAAATTCCAGTTGTTGTTCCGTTCCTGTAATCCACAGAAATACTAAACATGCATCTATTGATTTCCTTATGCTCAACCATTGCAGGTATTTTTAATTGCTCTAATCTTTTTTTTATTATTGGCATACACACTAATCCACGGGCATTTTTTATCATATAATTTACCCTATCAGCTGTTGCCTTTTCAGCGGCAAGAACTAGGTCACCTTCATTTTCCCTGTTTTCGTCGTCCACCACAATGACAAACTTTCCTCTTTTAATGTCATTAATAGCGTTTTCTATTTTGCTGAATTCCATCTAATTTGCAGTTAAAATGGAGGGTTTTTATAGTTTTTGTTTTTCAAAAACCTAGAAAACCACTTTTTACGTGGTGCCAGAAATTCAGGGAATTTCTAAGCACTTGTTTTCCGCTGGTTTTCTTTTTTTATTACAAATTTCCCTCTACGAGAAAGTCTTTTCCTATCTTCTTTGTTGAAATGTTCTTTAGCTTAATGGCTTTGTTGACCTTTTTAATGCCAAGATTTTTTATAGGTCCTAAACCATTGCCAATTATCTTTGGTGCGGTAAATATCAAAAGCTTGTCTACAATTCCTTCTTTGATTGCGTTTCCGCTTAACTCTGCGCCGCCTTCTATCATAACAGAGGCTATTTCAGATTTTCCAAGCTCTTTTACCAGTTCTTTTAAGTCAACCAGCCCTTTTTTTGGTTTTAATATCAATATTCTGACACCCTTATGCTGCAATTTATCTATTTTCTTTCTGGGCGCTTTTTTTGTTGTTGCAATTATAACCTTGCTTGGGTCTTTAAGAATTTTTGATCTTTCTGATATTTTTAAGCTCGAATCAACTATTATTTTTTTAGCATTTTTTCCTTTGACAAGCCTTGAATCCAGCAATGGGTTGTCTCTTACAATTGTATTTATGCCAACCATAACAGCATCAACATCATTTCTCAACTGATGTACATATTTTCTAGCTGCTCTGGATGTTATGTATTTTGAATCACCGCTCGAGGTTGCAATTTTTCCATCAAGGCTCATGGCCAATTTTAGAATTATGAAAGGCTTTTTTGTCTTTGTATGTTGTATATAAGCTTCATTTAGTTTTTTTGCCTTGTCTCTCAAAATTCCTATTCTTGTTTTCAATCCACGAAATTTTAATTCTTTATATCCGTCTACCAGGGGATTAGGATCTTCCATTCCCACAATAACTTCCCTGATACCTGCTTCAACAATTTTTTCTGTGCATGGGCTGGTCTTGCCCCAATGAGAACAAGGTTCAATGTTAACATACATGGTTGCATTGTTTGCTTTTTTCCCAGCAACCTTTAATGCATTTATTTCTGCATGCTCTTCTCCATATTTTTTATGGTAGCCGCGACCTACAATCTTGCCTCTTTTGACAATTATACAGCCAACCATAGGATTAGGACTCACATAGCCCCTGCCTTTCTCAGCCAACTTTATAGCTATATCCATATACTTCTTATGTGAAATCATAAAACTCTAAACTGGAAAATAGGGGTTTATTTAAATTTGTTTGTTTTAATTTGAAGATGATGACAATACCTGCTTAGAAGGGAAATTATTAACTCTCCATATTCTAATAGAAAACTTTTTAAATCATGCTTAAAATTTTGAATTAGACGAAAAATGGCTGAAGATGAAAATAAGGAGGAAAAAGAAGAAGAAACTGTATACAACGAGGAAGGCAGGGAAGAGCTAGTGGAAGGTGATGAAGTAAGCCCTGAGGAAGCAGGGTTTATGAAAGGCTACGAAGACGCTGACGAAGAAAAGAAAGAGAAAAAGGAAGAGGAAGAAGACGAAGAAGAAAAGGATAAAGAATAAGCTGTTTCTATTGATTTTTACACATATCTCTATATTATTTATAATAACGTTTAAATAACTGGTTGGTTTTTCAGCATTAAATGGAAACTAAGATAAGAAGAAAGGAAACTGCAAAGCTGCCTACAGAATACGGAGATTTTAGTGCAGTTGTTTATGAAGATAATGAAGGATTGCATCATATTGCCTTGGTTCATGGAGATGTTAAAAACAAAGATGTTTTGGTAAGGGTTCAATCAGAATGCCTTACTGGTGATGTTTTCCATTCTTTAAGATGTGATTGCAGTGAGCAGCTTGATAAAGCATTAACGTTAATTGCCAAAGAAGATGGTGTTTTAGTTTATTTAAGGCAGGAAGGCCGAGGAATTGGTTTATTGAATAAGATAAAGGCATATGATTTACAGGACAGGGGCATGGATACTGTTGAAGCTAATGAAAATCTTGGTTTTAAGGCTGATTTAAGAGATTATACGGTTGGAGTTCAGATTTTAGCTGATTTAGGAATAAAAAAAATAAGATTAATGACAAATAATCCCAAAAAAATAGAAGGTTTGGAGAAGTACGGCATTAAGATTGTTGAACGAGTTCCATTAATAATTAATCCAAATGCTACAAATAGGAAGTATTTACAAGCAAAAAAAGAAAAATTAGGGCATTATTTGGAGGATAAGGGTTTTGTTGGATAGGTTAGAAAATCAAAACCTCAAAAACTCCATAACCCTGCTCAGGTCTTTTTCTTCGACTAAGAATATTGTGTCTGTCCAGCAGCTTAGGGTTTCAAATACATTGATGTTGTTTTCTCCTAACAAAGAATAGATGTAGGATACTACACCGGCAGTAGTTTCGATTTGTTTTGGGCTTTTTAATATCACTTCAACTAAGTTAGTGTTTTCTTTAATGATTTTATTCCTGAAAACCTGTTTTACTTTTTTAGCAAAGTCTGCGGATGTTATTACTGTTACTGCTGTTGTTCCTTCAATGATATGAAAAGTTTCCAATAATTTTTTTGCTTCTTTCTCTATGTCAAGTAGATTGGAAAAAATAATATCTTTTTCCAGTATTAGGGCATTGATTTTATTTTTAACTTCTATCCTGCTATTTTTCAGAATATTAAGAATTTTCTTTTCTATTGTGGCTTCTGTTTTAATCTTTCTGTAATACCTCCTGCAAGCGATTAAAACAGCATCAAAATTTTTTTTATGCAGGCTTAAATCTAGGCATATCTGCCTGGTTAGGGAAGAATAGTTAATAAGGCCTTTTTTCAAACAGTCTTTTACAAAAGGATGCTCTGCTATATACCCCTCTGTAAGCTTTGTTATATTTACCAATTCACCAACCCCCAACTTTAGATTTATCCTTCAGTAATTGACTTACTTATTTCTCTAACAGTTTTAGCATCAATTTCTATCTTGCTTATGTTAATCCACTCTGAAAGATCTTTTTGCATAATGAATATGAAACTGAAGTCATTAAAAATTAATGACTTCAGAGTTTTTATATGGAGCGTCTATATCCTGATCTTTGTGGTACTCTATTCAAAAAGATATATCGCTCATTAGTAATAATTTCACAACTTATATTTAAATGTTTTGTTTCGGACATATTTAAATTAAATTGAACAATTAGTTTTAGGTGGGACAATTACAAAGCAAATGAATGGTATCACTTTATAAGAAGATTTTTAAATTGTTGTCCATCTCCTAGGAAGATGATAGAAGCAAGTATTGCAAAAAAAATAAGAGAACCTATACAAGAAAGAGTTGGAAGGCTAATGAAACGGGGAGTTTCTTTAGAAGATGCAGTGAATGATGTTAGGAAACAAGGAGAAGTAATAGCTGAATTTTATATCAATGGGAAATTAACTTACTGGACAATGAGTAGAGTAAGTTTTGGTGAACCTGTTTGGCATTCACTTTGTGATCAAGGTCATTTTATAAAAGGCCAAAGAATGTGTTGGGAGCAGATTAGAATACTTCAAAAACAAGGAAGGAAAACTATAACTCAAGGAGACGGTCATGGGTCTTATTCCGGGGAAGCAGGCTCATTTGGATTAGGTTTTCAATTTGATATGGCTCTGGATAAGGGCAAATATGGCCCATTCATAAGTGATTTAAAGGAAGTTCTTCGCGGCAGAGATGAATGTATAGTAGTAGAACCTGGAATGGGCTTGATGAATATAAGCGTTGCAGCTGCTGGAATGGAAAATGTTAAGACTGTTGTGGGTATAGAAATAAATGAAATGCTATTTAATTATGTGTGCGATCAAATTGTACCAAATTTACCAGAAGATATACGAAGAAAACTAGTCCTAATAAATGACGATATCAGGAATGTCACACAAGATGATTTAAGACGGCTGGGAGTAGGGAGCATCGATGCAATATGTTGTGAACTTATGGACACTGGAGGGATTTCCGAATTTCAGGTTCCTGTAATGCAGGATATTGCAAGAAGGTGGGATGCTTTTACAGATGATACTAGAGTAATACCTTATGGATGGTCCCATTCTGTCAGCTTAGTGAATCACCCTATGAATCATGATGAAATTCTAGGGCCAAATAATATAAGGCCTTATACTATTAATTACGCCAGGCCCAGGCTTATAACAGATCCATCTGGAAAAGAAGAGTGGAAACTTACAAATACCATCATGTACCAGGATATTCCTTTTGGTAAGAGGCTTGCATCTATTGAAATTGAAGAAAGACATGATCTAAACTTTGAGGTTAAAAGGGATGGAATAGTGGATTATTTGTTAATTGAGACAGACACTCATATGAACTCTGTAGGAGACTTAGGAAGCCATCCTACATTGAATCTTCCACTTTTTATTCCCTTGATAGGCAAGGAAGTAAAAAACTTGATTATGGATTCCCGTATAGGGGAATAGAAGTTAAAGCAGGGGAAACTGTTAGAATAACTCTATATGCTCCGCAGGGAGATCCAGAATTTACCCGTACGAGAGTAATCTATCCTTCAGAATCATAATGAAAAACATTGCAATAGTAAAATCAGTGCCTGATATTTTTAACAATGCCATCAGTGATGCAGGAACAAGCAAATTAATTGACGTGGATAAAGCAAGATTACAGCATAGTCAATATATTGATGCCTTATCTTCTATTGGGTTGAGGATAGTAAAAGCTCCTCCTGATGCGCATGTGGACTCACCATTTGTTGAAGATACCGCAATTATCACAGACAAAGGATTGATTATTACTAATCTTAGAGAAGCATCCAGGAAGGACGAAATACAAGCAACTCAGGAAATGTTCAACTTATTAAACCTAAACCGGGTTAAACATCAGATAGAACATCCAGGGTATTTAGAGGGAGGGGATGTCTTATTTATTCAAAATAAAGTTTTTATAGGGATATCCAGAAGGACAAATATTGAAGGTGCGAACCAGCTAAAAAAGATATTGGAAAAAGAAAATTTTTCTGTTGAATTTATTGAAGTAAAAAATTGCCTGCATCTTAAAAGCGGATTAACTGCTATTTCAGATGATGTTGTGATTTGTACTGAGGAATTTAAAGACAATCCTGCATTGAGTGGCTTCAAAAAAATTATCCTTGATAAGGATGAAGAATATGCTGCAAACTGTCTGAAAGTTAATGATGCCTTATTAGTCCCCATGGGATACCCAGGAGCTTTGGAAGAAATAAGGAAATACCATAACAATGTAATTGAGCTGGATATGAGCGAATTCAAAAAGGCAGATGGAGGACTTACCTGTTTAAGTCTTCTTATATGATTTAGATTAAAGTCCCTTCATTCTATTTTAATATACTTTAAACTTGGAATGATGACTGAGGTTCAAAACTTAGTTTTATGTTTTGTCCAATATTAGACATTTTTGTCTAATTTGTCTTAAATGGGGCGTTAAGTTTAAAAGCAGAAACAGAACTATACTCACAAAATGAAACAAAAAGTTGTATTAGCTTATAGCGGAGGCTTGGATACGTCTGTAATATTAAAGTGGCTTATTGACAGAGGGTTTGATGTAGTTGCATTTATAGCAGACTTAGGGCAGAATGAAGACCTTGGTGCTGCAAAAGAAAAGGCATTGAAAGCAGGGGCATCTAAAGTTTATATAGAGGACCTAAAAAAAGAATTTATTACTGATTTTGTATTTCCGGCTTTGAAAGCAAACGCCATCTATGAAGGGAAATATTTGCTAGGCACGTCATTAGCAAGGCCTTTAATTGCAAAAAAACAGATTGAGATAGCAAAAAAAGAGCAAACAAATATTGTTTCTCATGGCGCTACAGGAAAAGGTAATGATCAGGTAAGGTTTGAACTGACTTATTACACTTTAATGCCTGACGTAAAAATAATAAGTCCATGGAAAGACAAAGAATTTTTAGCCAAGTTTAAAGGCCGCCCTGATATGATAAAATATGCAGAAGAAAATAACATACCAGTAAAAGCAACAAAAAAAGCACCTTATTCAACCGATCCTAATATTATGCATATAAGCTATGAAGCTGGTGTTTTAGAAGATCCTATGTATAACTTACCTGAGGAAGCATTTGAGATGACAACTTCTCCAAAAAAAGCTCCTGACAAAGAAACAGAAATTGCTATTGAATTTAAAGATGGCATACCGGTTAAAATAGAAGACAAAACAGACAATGTTACAAAAACAGATCCGTTGGAATTATTTTCTTATTTAAATAAAATTGGAGGTGAAAATGGAGTTGGAAGAATTGACTTGGTTGAAAATAGGTTTGTTGGAATGAAGTCAAGAGGCGTTTATGAAACTCCTGCTGGGACAATCCTAAGAAATGCACATTTAGACATAGAGGGCTTAACAATGGACAGGGAAGTTATGCAGATAAGAGATACCCTAATACCAAAATTTTCACAGTTAATCTATTTTGGCTTTTGGTACAGCCCAGAAATGGAATTATTAATGGCAATGATAAATAAAAGTCAAGAAAATGTTAGTGGAAAAGTTCATTTAAGCCTTTACAAAGGAAATATCACTATAAAAGGCAGAGAAAGTAAGTTTAGTTTATATGACAAACAAATTGCTTCAATGGATGAACTTGGAAAGTATGATCCAGTAGATTCAATTGGATTTATTAAATTAAATGCTTTGCGTCTTAAAGCAAGTGCAAAAAGAATGAAAAAATAATTCTGTAAAAATACTGAGATTTTTGACAAAATGAAATCATTAATATCATTAATGGATATGGATGAAGAAACAATAGTAAAACTTATCAAAAATAGTGTTGAAATAAAAAAAAATCCTGGAAAATATTCAGATTCATTAAAGGGAAAGACACTTTTGATGATATTTGAGAAACCTTCCCTAAGAACAAGGCTTTCGTTTGATGTGGCAATTAAATCATTAGGAGGAAATTCAATTGTTATTGATACAGGTTCAACGCCTCTTGGAAAGAAAGAAACAATTGAAGATACTGCAAAAGTCTGCTCAAGATATGTTGATTGTATTATGGCAAGATTATTTGAACATAAAAAATTGATTACCCTTAAAGAAAACTCAACTATTCCAATAATTAACGGTCTTACAGATGATTTTCATCCTGTACAGATATTATCTGATTTGTTCACAATAAAAGAAAAAAAAGGAAAATTAAAAGGTTTAAAATTAGCTTATTTAGGTGACGGATTAAACAATGTTACACATTCGTTATTGCTAGGATGCGCATTAACTGGCATTAATATTTCAGTAGGATGCCCAAAAGAAGCAATGCCTAAAATAGAAATTATAGAGTATGCAAAGAAAAATGCAGATAGTAAAATAACTATAACTCAAGATTCTATTGAAGCAATAAAAGATGCAGATATAATTTATACAGATTCATGGATGAGTTATCATATTCCAAAAGATCAGGAGGCAAATAGAATAAGAATGTTTAAACCCTATCAAGTAAATAAAGAATTAATGGGGCATGCAAAAAATGATGCTGTTTTCATGAATTGTTTGCCTGCTATGCGCGACTATGAGCAGACTGCAGAAGTTATTGATGGTAAGCAAAGCATTGTCTTTGACCAGGCAGAAAACAGGCTGCATATGCAGAAAGCAATTTTATTGGAACTATTGAAATGAAACTCTGGAAAAAAAACTACAAGTTGGATAAGGAAATTGAAAAATTTACAGTAGGAAATGACTATTTGTTAGATAAAAATCTGGTAAAATATGATGTTTACGGCAGTATTGCGCATGCCAAGATGCTGAATAAAATTAAGATACTTAATGATAATGAATTTAAAAAATTAAAAAAAGCACTTTTGGAAATTCTAAAATTAAATGAAAAAAACAAATTTGAAATCAGGCAGGAAGACGAGGATGTTCATACAGCGATTGAAAATTATTTAACCAAACAATTGGGTAAACTGGGCAAAAAAATTCATACAGCACGCTCAAGAAATGACCAGGTTTCAGTTGATACAAGGCTATATTCCAAGGAAAAAATTCTGGAAACAAGTAAAGCATTAATTAACTTAGTTTCGACAATATTGGATTTTGCAGAGAAAAACAAAAATGTTCCAATGCCGGGCTATACTCATACAAGGAAGGCTATGCCATCTTCTGTTGGGTTATTGTTAGGGGCATATGCAGAATCTTTATTGGATGATTTTGAATTAATAGAAACAGCATACAAACTAAATAATCAAAATCCATTAGGATGCACTACAGGATACGGTATTAATCTTAATATTGACCGCGAATTGACAACGAAATTATTAGGGTTTGAAAAAGTGCAGAATAATGTGCTCTATGTACAGAACAGCCGCGGCAAAATAGAATCTGTTGTAGTATTTACTTTATCAAAGATAATGCAAGATTTATCTAAAATTGCAAATGATTTGATTTTGTTCGGCATGGAAGAATTAGGCTATTTTACCTTGCCGGATAAATTTACTACAGGAAGCTCTATTATGCCTCATAAAAAAAATCCGGATGTTCTGGAGCTAATTAGGGCTGAAGCAAGTGTTGTAGAATCGAATTTATTTCAAATAAACAGCATAGCTTCAAAACTATTGTCTGGCTATAATCGTGATGGGCAGCTTACAAAAGAGCCATTGATGAATAGCTTTGAAACAACATTATCGAGCATTAATATTATGAATTTGGTACTTAACGGATTAAAAGTAAACAAAGAAAACTGCATTGAGGCTTTTAGTAAAGATATTTTTGCAACTGATGAAGTTTTGAATCTAGTAAAAAAAGGAGTTCCATTTAGGGAAGCATACAAACAAGTAGCTGGAAATCTTAAGAAAGTACAGAAAACAGACCCCCTAAAGAATATTAAATCAAAAAAGCATATAGGGGCAACAGGAAATTTAGGATTAGAAAAGGCAAAAGCAGAATTAAGCAAGATTAAAGCAGGGATATCCAAGAAGGAAAGTGAATTTAATTCTAAATTAAAGAATTTGGTAAGGTAAAAATGGAATTTCTAAAAAACAATATTTGCGCGCCTAGTGGATTTAAGGCTGTTGGGAAAACTGCAGGGATTAAAAAATCAGGCAAACCAGATCTTGCAGTTATTTTTTCTGAGATTTTGGCAGATGCAGCAGCAGTTTACACTTCAAACAAAGTAAAAGGAGCCCCATTAATTGTTACAAAAAAGCATCTTGAGAATGGCAAAGCGCAGGCAATAGTTATCAACAGCGGTATTGCAAATGTATGCACTGGAAAAAAGGGGATAAATGATGCTGAAGATATGGCAAAACTTGCAGCTGAAGAACTTGGACTTACTGCTGATAATGTTCTTGTGGCATCAACTGGAGTCATAGGAAAATTTTTGCCAATGGGTAAAATAAAAAATGGAATTAAAGGTATAAAAAATGAATTAAATACTATCTCTAATGCAGCAATGGCAATAATGACGACAGACAAAGTCAAAAAAGAAATTGCGGTTAAGGTTGATAATTTTACAATAGGTGCAATAGCAAAAGGCTCAGGCATGATACATCCAGATATGGCTACTATGCAATGCTTCATAACAACAGATGCAAAGATAACATCAAAAAAGCTTAGTTCTTTTCTGAAAAATTCAGTTAATAAATCTTTTAACATGCTAAGTGTTGATATGGATACCAGCACAAGTGACATGGCTGTTATTATAGCAAATGGTTTAGCTGGAAAAGTTGATGAAAAAAAGTTTCAAAATGCGCTTGATTATGTTTGCATAGAATTAGCAAAGAAAATAGCAAAAGATGGAGAGGGTGCTACAAAGCTTGTTGAAGTTGAAGTAAAAAATGTAGCTACAAAAGAAGATGCAAAAAAGATTGCAAAATCTGTAATAAGCTCTAACCTCGTTAAATGCGCTGTATTTGGCAATGATCCAAATTGGGGGAGAGTAATGTGTGCAATGGGGAACTCGGGTGCTAAATTTAAAGAAAACTTGGTAGATATATATTTTAGTAAAGAGTGTATAGTAAACAAGGGTATAGCAACTGATTTTGATATTAGCAAGGTAAAGGATATTATGAATAAAGCTGTCTTAAGAATAACAATAGATATGAATAATGGTAAGGAAAATGCATGGGCCTATGGTTGTGACATGAGTTATGATTATGTTAAAATCAATGCAAGTTATACTACGTAGGTATGGAAGATGAACTTAAATGAAAAAACAACGGTTTTGATTGAGGCGTTGCCTTACATTAAGAAATTCAAGAATAAAATAGTTGTAATAAAATTTGGAGGAAACTCAATGCCTAAAATAGAACATGTAATAGAAGACATAGTCCTATTAAAGCATATTGGGATGAAACCTGTAGTTGTTCATGGAGGAGGTCCTAAAATAGATATGGAATTGAAGAAAGCAGGAATAACTCTAAAATTTATAAATGGCCTAAGATATACTGATGAAAAGACAATTGGAATTATTGAAAAGGTGTTTAACAAAATAAATGATGAAATTGTTGATAATATAACAAGTCACGGGGCTAAAGCAATTAATGCCAAGGGTTATATTAAAGTAAAGCAAAAAAGTCCTGAGCTTGGCCTTGTAGGAGAGATAACAAAAATTGACAACAAAGTATTGGAATTGGTAGATTCAGGATTTGTTCCAGTAATTTCTCCTCTAGGCGTAGGGAATAATGAAAAACACTACAATATCAATGCAGACACTGCAGCTTCACATATTGCAGTCTCTCTAAAAGCGGAAAAGCTTACCATACTAACTAATGTTAACGGAGTAATAATAAATGAAAAATTACAATCACATATTAATTTTGATACTGCCAAAAGAGAAATTAAAAAAGGTGTTATAAACAAAGGAATGATACCCAAAGTAGAAGCCTGTATTTATGCAGTTAAGAATAAATGTCCTAAGGCGCATTTATTGAATGGATTAACTCCACACTCACTTCTGCTTGAAATTTTTACAGACAAAGGGGTTGGGACAGAAATAGTCTTTGAAAATGGAAACTAAAGAGATTATTGAAACAGAAAAGGGATACATAATGCAGACTTATTCAAGAGCCAGCATTGTAATAGATTATGGTAAAGACTGCTATGTTTTTGACAAGGATGGAAAAAAATATCTTGATTTATTTGGAGGATTAGCAACATGCTCGGTTGGTCATGGAAATAAAAAAGTGGCTGAAACTGTTTGTGAGCAGTCAAAAAAACTGCTTAATGTGACTAATCTTTATTATACAGAACCACAAGTAATTTTAGCAAAAAAATTAATTGGGTTATCTGGTCTTGGCAAATGTTTTTTCTGCAATTCTGGAG
>SDBV01000778.1_pt1 | contig 46393 bp, 48 predicted proteins | sample 2277081 | NCBI WGS metagenome assembly SDBV01 (sample SAMN10402039, study PRJNA504765) | marine sediment metagenome | isolation source: marine sediment core GS10_PC15, 223 cmbsf | place: Arctic Ocean: Southern Knipovich Ridge | collected 2010
CGGAAATGTCACGCTCGCCATTGCCCGCAGGCAGCGGCCAGACCTGCACGCGGTGCGGCAGCGTGCGAGCCTCACGAATTACCCTTGCCGAGCCCAGCGTTTTGGCATCTCCGGCCGTGGGCGCGTAGGACCCGATCTTGCCGGTCTGAGTCGGCACGTTGGGCCGGTCGGCCGGGCCGATCGCCTTTAGCTGAATGCGATACAGTTCGAGTGCCTTGGCGGTCGCGTCGCGGTGTTCGCCAGCGGCGGCCAGTGCTTCGCCCGCGGCTGACTTGCCGGCGTCGTCGGTCGCGACGGATAGTTGTCGCTTGGCGGCGGCGACTGCGTGATCCTGACGTGCCAGTTGCTTCTCCATCGCCCCCACCACCTTTCGCAGCCGGGCGTGTTCTGCACGCAGCACGTCCGCCATTGGGGCTGGCGGCCTGGCAACCGGCCGCGCGATCCACGCCTTGCCGTCCCACATCAGTTCATTCTTGACGGTCCGCCCCGAGCGATACTCGGTAACGGGGTACGGCCCGGTGGAGATCAGCCGATAACCCTGGCCGTAGCCCTCGTAGCGGGCGATACGCACCACGCGGCGAAGATTCTTGCGAGTGGTGGGCACCTCGTTCAGATCGCGAACCGACCCGTTGGCGTACGTCGCCTGGAAGTAGACTTCCCACGCCGGTCCGGGCGGAGTCTGCCCCGCACCCTGCGTAGCCCAGAACAAAGCCACCGCACCTGCCGCGGCCGCCATTTTGTATAGTCTTGAAGTTCGCATAGTCCTCACCTGTTGGCCTTATCGGACATCCCCACTGCAATACTACGCAAAAATATGCCCTTCTTTTGAGGTTTATTGCCCACAGGAAAACGTTATCATGGGCGATATGGGGAAACAATTACCCAACACGAAACTGGTTGTACTCAAAGGCTACCCGACGCTCCATGAAGCGGATATTGTCCGTTCCATACTTCAGGGCGAGGAAATCGATGCGATCATCTCCAATGAAAACATGACCGCGTTGGGCTGGCATTTGACCAAAGCCTTCAACCCTCGCGGCATTGAGGTGCTGGTACTTTCGAGCAACCTTGACCGCGCTCGCGAGATTCTGGAACTCCACACGAGCATAGACATTTCGCCCGAAGAGGCCCTTCATGAGTTTGAAACGGTCCCCGTTGCACCCTGCGAAAAATTTGCCTTCAAAGCTGCCAGGTCGTCGCTATTCGCCTGGCTGTTTCCGCCACTGATTTTTCAGGCGATCTATTATTGCCATCATGCCGGAAAAGCAAGTCTTCTAGAGCCGCCTTCAAACGAAGCCGAATTTCAGAGGAATCTGAGGCGGACATGGGCAGTCGGTTTGCCGTTCTGCACGTTCTATGGAATTGTGCTGTATTATATGCTCCGGGATATATTATGAATGGCCTGTCGGTTTTGGCGGTTGCCAAGTGCCGCATAAGTGGTTACTATTTTGCATCGAAGGCTCCGAGAGCCTTTCGAGTCCAGCCATGAAGCAGATCATGAACGCCAAGCAGGTCGACGCAGCACTGGACCGCCTCTACCAGGCCGTGCTCTCTGCATTGCCCCCCCGAACCCGCATCGCCGTAGTTGGCATTCGCACGCGCGGCGAGACTATCGCCGATCGCCTGCTGGCCAAGCTCCGCAAGGACACCAAGCGGAAAATTTCGCGCGGCGTGCTCGACATCACCTTCTACCGGGACGACCTGTCGCGGCAGCGAGGCGCGCCGCTGGTGCGGGCTACGGAGATCGACTTCGACATGGACGACACCTGGCTGCTGCTGGTGGACGACGTGCTGCACACCGGGCGATCCGTCCGGGCGGCGCTGGACGCGCTGCACGATTTCGGCCGGCCCAAAGTGATCCGGCTGGCAACTCTCATCGATCGCGGAGGACGCGAATTGCCCATCGCCGCAGATTTCGTCGGCGACCGCGTCCTGGCTGAGGATAACCAACGAGTTCAAGTCAGACTGAAAGAGAACGATGGCAAAGAAGGCGTCTACATCGTCAGGAAGACGTAAAGACGAACCGGCTGTATCGCGGCCGGACAGTGCGGGGGATTCCCATTTCATTTGGACGCGAAAGGACCTGCTGGGCCTGGACGATCTGTCGGCCGAGGAGATTACGCACATCCTCGACACGGCCGAGGGCTTCCGCGAGGTTTCCACGCGATCCATTCGAAAGGTGCCCACGCTGCGCGGCAAGGTGGTGGCGCTGCTGTTCTTCGAAGACTCCACGCGCACGCGAATGAGCTTCGAGCTGGCAGCGTCGCGCATGTCGGCCGACACGATCCTGTTCACATCCAAGGGCTCGTCGGTCGCCAAGGGCGAAACCACGCTCGATACGGTCCGCAACATCGAGGCGATGGGCGTGGACGTGTTCGTGATCCGACACCAGCAGTCGGGCGCGCCGCACGTCCTGGCCGACAAAATCAAGGGCAGCATCGTCAACGCAGGCGACGGCCAGCACGAACACCCCACCCAGGCGCTGCTCGATATTTTCACCATTCGCCAGCGGCTGGGGAGACTGGACGGCCTGAAGGTTGCAATCGTGGGCGACATCGCACACTCGCGCGTCGCGCGCAGCAACATACTCGGCCTGCGGAAACTCGGCGCCGAAGTCGTGGTCGTCGGCCCGCCGACGCTCGTGCCCGCGGCGATCGAAGCGATGGGCTGCGAGATCAGCCACAGCCTGGACGACGTGCTGGGCGAGGTGGACGTGATCAACATGCTGCGAATCCAGTTCGAGCGGTTCGCCACGAACCTGTTCCCCTCGGTCCGCGAGTACAGCGGGATCTACGGCCTGAACGCCGAGCGACTCAAACGCTGCAAGAAGGACGTGCTGGTGATGCATCCCGGGCCGATCAATCGCGGCATGGAACTGACCAGCGAGGTCGCCGACGGGCCGAACAGTTGCATCCTCCAGCAGGTAACCAACGGCCTGGCCGTGCGAATGGCCGTACTCTACCTCGTCAGCCAGGGAAGCGAATAACCACTAACCTAATGCCCCATCTGTGAGTCAACATACCATCAACTGATGGACGCTAGGCCCGAAGGGCCAGTTAGACTTATGAATAATGTTTATTAGGTCCGAAGGGCCGGCTAGAGGAAAACGTTAGGCCCGAAGGGCCGGTAAGAATTTAGCCGGGGGCGTGAGCCCCCGGAAAAAAGCGACGATTCATTCGAGCCCCGAAGGGGCGGCAGAAAACGTTATGTCACACACGAATTTAATCTATCACATAGTATTCTCAACTAAGGACCGAAGACCGGCCATGATAGATCGCGTGTTACCACGAGTGATTGAATACATGGGTGGAATTATTCGTCAATTACAGGGATCGCTACTGCTGGGCGGAGGAGCCGAAGATCACGTACACCTGCTGGTAACCATTCACCCAAGCACAGCAGTCGCAGAATTCGTCGGCAAAGTCAAAGCCAATTGTTCCCGTTGGATTCACGAGACCTTTGACGAGTTGAAAACTTTCGCTTGGCAAGACGGCTATGCTGCTTTCAGCGTCTCCCCGTCCGTGCTGCCAAAAGTCAGAAAATATGTGAACGCTCAGCAGAATCATCACCACAAAATCAGCTTTGAAGAAGAACTGATCGCCCTGCTGGATAAGCATGGTGTGAAATATGAACGGCAATATGTATGCAAATGAATACTTCTGCCGCCCCTTCGGGGCTTGCTTTTTCGGCCCCATTTCCGGGGGCTTACGCCCCCGGCTACTATCTGTTCGGCCCTTCGGGCCTGCAAGCAGACATAAACAATAGCGGTGACACATAATTGGCATTTGAATCGCAACAAATATCGATGAGTCCAAAAGATACAGCAGAAGACTGAGAAAGAATCTGAAGAAACGCAAATGAACGATATTCTGATCACAAACGGACGCGTGATAGACCCGGCCAGCGAGCTGGACGAAGTGTGTGACCTGGCGATCAAGGACGGCTTCGTAGCCAGAATCGCGCCGACCGGCAAGATTCGCGGCAAGGCTACCCGGACCGTCGACGCGACGGGCAAAATCGTCTCGCCAGGCCTGATCGACCTGCACACCCACTGTCGCGAGCCCGGGCACGAGGAAGAAGAAACCATCGCCACAGCAGCCGCTGCAGCCGTCGCGGGCGGGTTCAGCACCATCTGCGCCATGCCCAACACCCACCCGCCGATGGATAACGAGACGACTGTGCTGTACGTGCTGCAGCGAGCGGCCCGCGCTGGCCTGGCCAGGGTTCTGCCGGTCGGCTGCCTCACCAAGGGCCGCGATGGCGCCGAACTGGCCGAGATGGGAATGATGTCCGAGGTGGGCGCGGTCGCCTTCACCGACGACGGCGACGGCATCGGTTCGACGTTAGTGATGCAGCGAGCCCTGCAATACGCCAGCATGATCGACGTGCCGATCCTCCAGCATTGTCAAGACCCCGACCTGGGCGGCGGCGTGATGAACTCCGGCGCGGTCGCGGTTCGGCTGGGGCTGAGCGGACTGGCCGCCAGCGGTGAGGAGATCATGCTCCGCCGCGACCTCGAACTGGTCAAGCGGACCGGGGCACGATACCACGTTATGCATGTATCGAGTGCGGGCAGCGTACAGTTGATCCGCCAGGCCAAGGCAGAGGGGCTGGCCATCACGGCCGAGGTCGCCCCCCACCACCTGCTGCTGACCGACGCGGCCTGCATGAGTTTCGATCCGAATTACAAGATGAACCCCCCACTGCGGTCGAGCGAAGACGTGGAAGCCCTGCGGGTCGGCGTGGCCGACGGGACTATCGATTGCCTGGCGACCGACCACGCACCGCACGCCAAGGAAGAAAAGGATCTGGAGTTCGCGCTGGCGCCGTTCGGCATTATCTCGCTGGATTGCGCGCTGGGGCTGTACGCCAAGGCGCTGATCGACACCGGCTGCGTCGGCTGGCCGCAACTGATCGCGGCGCTGACGATAAACCCTGCCCGCGTTATCGACCGCCCGCTTGGCACGATCGCACCAGACAGCGTGGCCGACGTGACGATTATCGATCCGAAAAAGCGTTGGACCGTCCGGGTAGACTCGTTCGCCTCCAAGGCCCGCAACTGCCCGTACGACGGCTGGAAGCTCAAGGGCCGCGTCGAAATGACCATCGTCGGCGGACGGATCAAGTTCGAGCGATAACCTACTTTACTGCTGCTTGATGGCCTTGTCGGCGATGTCCTTGCGGTAGTAGCAATCTTGCCAGTGGATTTTCTCGACGGCCTGGTAGGCAAGCTTTTTGGCATCGGCGATCGTGTCGCCAAGAGCAGTCACGCCCAGCACCCGCCCGCCGTTGTTGACCAGCTTGCTGCCCATCATGGTCGTGCCCGCGTGGAAGACCTTCACGTCGCCAATCGCCTCCGCGTCGGCGATGCCGGTAATCTCATGGCCTTTTTCGTAGCTGCCGGGGTAGCCGCCGGATGACATCACCACGCAGACCGATGCACGCGGATCGAAGGACAGGTCAGTCACGCCGTCCAGCTTATGCTCGGCGACGGCGACCATCGCAGCCAGCAGATCGCCCTGGAGTCGCATCATCAGCGGCTGGCATTCGGGATCGCCGAAGCGGCAGTTGAATTCGATGACCTTTGGCCCGGCCGGCGTTAGCATCAGCCCGGCGTAGAGCAGGCCTTCGTAGCGGCCGAAGTCACGCCGCATCGCATCGACGATCGGTACGAGCACTTCGCGTTCGACGCGAGCCATCATCGCTTCATCCATGATGGGCACGGGGCTGTAGGCGCCCATGCCGCCGGTGTTCGGGCCGGTGTCGCCCTCGCCGATCGGCTTGTGGTCCTGCAGGGCCGGGAATGGGTAGATCGTCTTGCCGTCGCACAGCGCAAGCACGGTTGCTTCGGGGCCTACGAGCAGCTCTTCGATGAGCACCGTGTTGCCGGCGTCGCCGAATATGTTCTCTTCCATCATCTGTTCGAGCGGCTTTACGGCCTGGAATGGTTCGGGGCAGACAACCACGCCTTTGCCCTTGGCCAGGCCGGTCGCCTTGACGACCACGCCGTGCTCGCGCGAAAGGACGTAATCTTTGGCGGCCTGGATATCGGTGAAGATACGCCCCTCTGCGGTCGGTACGGAGACGGACCGCATAATATCCTTGGCGTAGGCCTTGTCGGATTCGATCCGCGCGCCTTTTGCGCTGGGGCCGAAACAGAGCATCCCCGCCTGCCGTACCGCATCGCCCAGGCCCATCGCAAGCGGGTCTTCCGGGCCGATCACGACCAGATCGATGGCGTTTTCTTTGGCGAACTTTAATTGTCCGTCGATGTCATCGCTGGCGATTTCGACGCATTCGGCGCACTCGGCGATACCGGGCGAGCCCGGCGCGGCGTACAGTTTGTCGCATAGCGGCGACTGTGCCATTTTCCACGCCAGTGCGTGTTCACGTCCGCCCCCGCCAACCAGCAGAACCTTCATTGCGTATCCTTTCGTCTCGAATGAGTCCGATCCAGGCGTGGGAGTTTATCCGAATTCGCTACCGGAGGAAAGGCCGTAGCTCCGCCAGCCAGGCAGGCGGGGCGCCCAAGCGAGCGGTTGTTTCGGCCGAGTATTCGTCGCGGTCAGCCTTTGAGTCTTTTGCGGGCGTCCTCGGCCGACTCACGCCACTTTCGAACCGAGTAGCGAAGTTCAATGACCCGTTCGCGTTTAACGATGTATTTGCCGTCGTCCATTCGTCGCCCCTCAAGAAGCGGATACTTCGCAAGCAATTTGGCGACCTTCGCCAGGCGGCGTTCGGCATGCTTCAACGAATTTTCGTATTCGCGAATCAGTTTTATCGTTTTCTTGGCCTGTCTGGCATTGGTGATTCTGCCGGGCGCTTCACGGATGGTCTGGCGTGCCCGGCCCAGCAACTTCGACGTCGCTTCGGTCGCTTCGATGCATTCTCTGGAGGCCAGTTCGATCTTCCGGCGGTGCTTGCGAACAATTTTAATACCGTCCTGCGACGCCTCTCGCCATTCGTCGATATTCAATGCCGTGTTGCATTGAGCGGCTGAATCGGCCAGGCCGACCGACAGGCCGCATTCGATGGCCTCCTGGCCGGTAAGCGACAGGATGGTGTCCTTGGCCTTGAATATTTTGTCGCCCTTTTCGCCCTTGACGATCCGGGGTTTTCCGCCTGCTTCGGTCAGGCTCAGGACGATTTCGGTCCGCATCATACCCTCGACCAGCAGCGGGTCGTGCCCTGCCGAGGCGACGACAGCTCGAAAGCGTGCCCGAGCGGCCGACTCAAATTTTTCCTCGATGTTCTTGGGTATTCCGCCGGCGTCCTTCCGATAGATCACGCAGGCTCCGATCATACCCGTGTCAGACATCACCACGTCCGGACAGGCCATGGAAAAAAATGCCGCAGCCGACGCTGCCTGCTTGATGTAGGCGACGAAGCGAATGTCCTTGTTGTCCTCAAGCGTCTTGAGCATGTCGATAAGCTCGGACACCCGCCCGCCGGTGCTGTCGACTTCAAATACGATCACGGTGGCCTTGACCTTGCGAGCCTTGGCGATGCATTTTTTCAGCGTAGCGTCGGTCACCTCCAGCCCAAACGTGCCGTGAATCGGAATTACGAAATAGGCAGGCCCCGTCCATGCGTTGATCGCTGCGAGGGCGCTTTGCTTAGCTGTTTTTGTCTCGGCCGGCAGTTCTCCCTCGATCACACAAGTGACTTCGGCGACGTCGTATTCCCGTTCCCATGTTTTGCCGAACTTGTGAATCTCGAAGCGAACGGTATTCGAATCGCGACTGACCAGCCGTCCTTCCAATCGTCGGCCGCTCGTGAGCACCAGTTCGTCGCCGACCGCTGGGACAGACAACGCAAACATAAGCGTCACCAGCAGAATCGTCGAGCCGGCCAATCTGATCCGCCAATCCTGTAATATCGAGTCCATCATACGCCCTTTATACCGGAAACCATCCCGGCCGGGCAAGCCGATCGGATCATTCGTACTCCACGTGCAACTGGGCTCGGGCGCTGAGATTGCTGGTTTGATACGACTCGGCCACCCGCTGGCCCGTTCCGGTGATGATAAACACCATCGCATTGCCGCTTGACCAGCCACCCCTGTCCACAACTTCCTGGACCACAGCAGCGAGGTTAGGCGTCTGCTGGGCAGGCCCGGCGCTTCCGGCAGTCCACGACGGCGGATTCCATGACACCGACGCGCTGCTCCTAGTTCGCGAGGTCATGTTGTAATCACCAAAGTACGGGAACGTGGGCGCATTATCGATGTCCTGAGTCTGGATCGTCAGGGACGTCGCAACCGAGTCCGTTTCGTCAGCCGTGAACTGGATGTACGCGCTGGTTATCGTAGCGCCTTGAGGAATTGTCAGGCCGATAAAGCGGAGCCCGATTGTCTGGGGCGATGAACTCGATCCGTCCAAAGTCATGTCCAGATCGCTGCTGGTCAAGGACATCACCCCATTCGCCCCCTGCTCACCATCGTCCTGAGTGCTGGCGATCAGGATGTCGATCGTCCCGCCGGCTGGTACGACATACGTCGCCGTGACGGAAATATTGGCGGCCGGCATGGTGACGGTGGTGTTCGCGTCGTTGGCTTCGGCCAGGTGGCTTGTGTCGCCGGTCCATTGGCTGAACACCTGCCCTGCCGGCGCTGCGGCTGCCGAAATCCCTACTACTGTGCCCGGAGTATAGCTCCCGTCGCCACTGCCGCCGTTGACGGTCAGATCGTACGGAATCGGCCCGGCGGTCGGGTCGGAAATGCCCGTGGCGTCTTTGCCCATTTGCGGGCGAATTCGCGACATGTCGGCCGTGTTCACTCGCCCGTCACGGGTAACGTCGCATCGCGCTACGGATGCAAGTCCGGCATCGATCAGTTTCGTTCGGGTGGCGCGAACGCGGGAATAGTCCGCTACGTTGACGCGTAGATCGCCGGAAGCATCGCCCATCAGCACCGTGACAATTAGATTCGCATCGCCAGCCAGTGCATTGCCCGCCAGGTCCGTCACGCCGCTGACTTGCACAGCGTAGCGAGCGTAATCGGGCAGGGCCGGGCTAAACGTAATCTCGCCGCGAGTATTGTCGCCCTCGTCGGCCTGGAAAGTTACAGCCATGCCCGCCAGGTTCACCGCAACGTCGCCGGGCGCAAGGCCGCCAACTTCCACCGCCCCGCCATCGAAACTGAGCGGATCGACCGGCTCGGAGAATTGCAGCACCAACTTACTGACGCCGCCGGCTCGCGGTTCACTGGGCGCGCCGTCGGCTGCGACGTCTGTGATTTCCAGCAGCACTTCGCCCACTCCCCGGCCGTGCTGGCTGGCCGAGTACCATGCGTCGATTGTCGGCGGGTCTTCATCCACCGGTACGCTGTATTTGCCGCTTGCCGTCGTCGCCGAGCCGGCACTGAATATATCCACCCCACCCACGCTCAGCGTCGTCGCGGCGGCAACAAGGTAACTCACCTCGCCGGGAACGCTGCGGTCGAGGTAGATCATTTGTGCGTCGGACTGGACGTCCTGATAGGTCCATGGACCGCCGGCCTTGTTGAACAGCACCAGGTCGTCGTTGAGTTCGAAGCCAGCCAGGTCGTTCCCATCGATCCGCGTGACGGCCGGCGTGTAAATGCCGAGTCGGCTGCTCTCGGGATACATCAGCGTTACGAACAGGCCTCGCTCTGCATTCTGTGTCGCCTCGACGTATGGGATGATTTTGGCATCGCCAGGATCGTCGTTTTCGCGCGTGACGACCTTCATTGTCGGGCTCTGCGGCGTGGCGAACATCACCTGGAGTTCGGCCTCCCGGCCTTGGTAATCTCCGCCATCGTAATAGTTGTCTCCGGATTCATTGATTCGGAACGTTCCATTGCCGGCCAAGGCCACGCTGTGCCAATTCGCAGTGTGCAGCAGCCAGGCGTAATCGTGGTTGCCGGGCGTTGAGCTCTGGACGTCGTCGACCATGACGAAGTAACCCTGGCGGTTCGCCTTGCGGATGAACATCACGTGTCGCAGCGAGCGGTCCACCATGTTGCCGCCGTTATCGAAGGCCAGTTCGGTGTTGGCCAGTGCGTAGTCGCCAATATTGGCATCGTGATGGAAATCGTCCACCGTGCCGTCGCGTTTCATTCGCCCGTTGCCGTTGAAATGGTCCTTGACCTGGCCCACGTCGTCGATGAGAACCACGCTGTGGGATGCATCCTCGCGAGACCAGTACTTCCTGTTGTTATCGGTCACCAGGTGCCCGCCGTAAGCGTTCATGACGAAGCTGCCCTGGTCGACGTGGCCGTGATAGCCGCCCGAATCGCCACTTTGCAAAACAAACCAGATATCGTCGGGCGAAGTAAAACCGGTCCGCATGATCACGTGCCCGGTGCCCCATCGACCTTCGTCGGCTGGGCCGTCTTCGATAAAGGCCTTCGCCAGCGGCGTACGCGGGGAAGTTTCGGGGTCTCCCATCGGCACGTTGCCGTCGTGCCAGAACAGCGGAAAGAGTTGTTCCCATGCACGCCAGCCTGGATAGCTGCTCTTGGAGGAATATTCACCCATGTGGTTCTGCACCAACCATTGGGCGAGCGTATCCTGCCTGTACTTGACCATCGACGCGATGACCGTGGCCGGGGTGGAGGATTGATGGCCGGCGTCGTCGAAGCTGCAGAAGCCGTCCATCAGCGGGTCCATCAGGTAAATGCTATACGGGACGGTTTTCTGGATGACGTCGTTGTCGTACCCCAGCAGATCTTCGCCGGTGACGTTCTTCAGGACGACGAAGAATGCGTTGGCGTTGCCGAGGCCATAGGTGTAATACGAGCCGTACGCCTCCCGGCAGGCGCCGCTTGCCGAGAGCGTGGTCTTGACGTAAAGCTTGGTCTGGTATTTCGCCCAGTCCAGATACTGCGGCGCTCGCAGCGATTCATCCTTCAGGGCCAGGCCTGCAAACCCGATCCCCGCGTGCGCCACGGCCTGCCAGTTGTTGGCCCGCCCATCGGGTGACCACCACGACTGCGTGATGGACTGGACGTATAAATTCATCGCTTCTCTGTCCAGCCGGCGTCGAACCGTGTCGCGCTGCGCGGGCGTCATGTAGTCGTACAACTGGTCGTATCCGGTCGCCACCACACGCAGCATACCCGCCTGGTATAGCACGCCGAAATGCTGATTCCATTCGACCCAGTTGGTCGGCTTCATGAGCAGCTCAATGGCGAGAGCACGCATCGTCGCATCGCCGTTGATCGCGCTGAGCACCGAGTTCATCAGCAGCTCTTCACGATAACCGGTGGCGTTCTTGCTCGCCGGGGCCACGTCAAACTGGCTCAGGCTAGACACCGCCGCCCGCCCAACGCAGTAGTTGTATCGTTGGTTGAGGAAAGGATCGGCGAGGAAAGTGGCGTACAGCGCCGACGCCTGGGTTTTGTCGAAAAGCATGTTGCCGTGCGTGTACCCGGAGGTCGGCCGGCCGGCGAACGGATCGCCGCGGAACTCGGCCAGGATCACGCCGCTGATCGACAGCTTAAAGTCAGGGTTAATCACGCGAATCGGAATCTGCGTCTGGTTCGCGTCGGTCTCTACGACGAAGGCGAAAAGAGCAGTCTGGTACAAATCCCCCGACGGGTCGGCGCCGAACGTATTGAGCGGCGTCCACACGCCGCCCACCTTGTACTCAATTTGACAATTATTCGACAGATTAACCAGCGCCTGGAAGGCCAGGACATATTGGCCGGGAGCGGGCGCGGTCATCACGAATTCGGTAGTCGAGCCGGCCGGAAATGTAAACGGCCAGTGAGAAGCGCCGTCGTCTTCCGCGATCGGATCCCACGCCGAGTAAGGCGTGGTGGAGAAGTTGCAATCGTGGTCGCCCACGCTCTCGTCTACGTCGCTAATGCCCTCATAGGTGTCGGTGGGTTCGGGATCGCCCGAAGCGTGCGACCAGTGCCAGAAGCCCATCCGCAGATCGTCATGTACCAGGCCAACTTCGTCGATTTCCACAGCATCGCCGGTGGTGTAGGCCAGGGCAGCCTGGGCAGGCAGCAATGTCAGCCCAGCCAGCAAAACGAATCCCAATAACGTGCGCGAAAAAGTCCTCACTTCCAGCATTATTCCATCCCTTTCTGTAGAGCATCTTAAGTTTGAGCTGCCGCATTGGGGCTGGTTGCGGCTTCGGCGAATTACGTCAGCCTCCATCGACGATGCTCACAGCATTGCCTGCTTCGTCTTCCTTGCTCGCCTCGTCCTCACTGCGCCGGCTGTGGCAACATCTCAATCTTAAAACACTCAGGCAGTCTGGTCAGCTACCGCTCGACAACGAACCCGCTCCCGAGTTTCGATAGCACCTGAAGGCCCAAGCCATGTTAGATATAGCTATATTCTATAGTAAGTAGCCGATTTTGCCAAAAGCAATCTTGACTCTCACACGTAAAAGTGCAGATTGCCCCTTGCGATAGGTGAAAAAAGGGCAGGAAAGTCTGGAGAATTGCGGCTTGAACAGCAATACGCCCGAGAGGACTCGAACCTCCGACCTCAGCTTTAGGAAAGCCGCGCTCTATCCAGCTGAGCTACGGGCGCTTGTGTGTTACGTCTTTTGTTTCAATGGGTTGCGTTTTGTCGTCGGTCGATTGTGAACATTTTTGTGAACATTCCAAACCACTTGCCCTGTCGAACTGTTCGTCCTTGGCCCTGTGGTAGTGCTTCGCTGCAACGTCGGCGGAATGTCCTAACCATTCGCATACGACCATCACCGGGTGCTGCTCCATCCAGTCCGTTTCACAGTTCTTACGCAACGTGTGATACGGCCTTGAGTACATCGGTACGTTAGCACGGCCCGCGATCAATTGGAAGCCCCTGTACAGGCTGCCTCGCAGGTCAGGCAGAACCCTCTCGCCACCCTGGCCGTCCATGAATACCTCGAACAGCAGTTTGTGAAGCTCAGGGTCAATCGGGATCTCACGCCGTTTGCGTTTCGTCGTCTGATGCGTGATGTCGTTATTGGCGATGATCCGCCGGCGGTCCAGGTCGATGTCCGACCACTTCAGCCGCTCGCACTCGCCTCGACGCAGACCCGCCAGCCGACAAAGAGCGACCAACAACTTCCACGAATCGTTCGGGGCTTTGTCCAGCAGCCGCCTCAACGTCTGCCGGTCCACGTATTCCCACGTCTTGTCGGGCGGTGGCGCCGAAGACTTCAGCCGATCAAACGGGTTGAACTCGATCAGGTCATCATCGACCGCAGCCTTGAACATCGTCTTGGCTTCCTTGCAGCATCGGCAGACGGTTGATTCGGCCGGCGTGCCCTTGTTCTGCTTGTTGATGTGGGCCAGCCTGCCTTTTGCCAATGCCGTCCGCCAGTCGGTAGCGTCCGGCCTGATGATCTTGTCGATTCGCAACGTCTCTCCGAAATGCCCGGTCAGGTATCGACCGGTGAGGCGATACAACTTGACGGTCCCAGGAGCCAGATCGGTCCGGGCTTCGATGAACCGATCGATATAGTCCTGCAACGTTGGGGCCTGGCCGTTTTGCACCTTCCCGCGGTTCAGCTTGCGTTCTTCATCGCGGGCCTTGACGGTCGCGGCGCGTTTGGACACCTTGGCGGTTGCTCCGAGGCCTTTGCCCCTGAGCTTGCCGGTGCGTGGATCTCGCCACCTCGCTTGCCAGTATTTGCCGTTCTTGTGGAGGGTGACGGTTATCATGTCAGCCATTGGGCACCGCCTTGATGTTGGCGAGTTCTTCGCGGACTCGGCAGGGGTCGCAGTCGTTGCCGTTATGGTAGGAACAGAAGCAGAGAGGGCTGTGGTCAATCGCCTCAGCAGCCTTCACCAGCCCCTTTATCGCCGCTGGGTTCAAGCCTTCAAGGGCGTTTACACAGGCCGCGATGCGGTCGGCGTTGGCTTTTTTATTCACTTGGATGATTGATATATCCGTTCCGTTTGGAGTACCCATTATTGGGCCATCAAGACTTTGACCCACTTCCTCCAAAGGAACGTCCTGACGCACAAACCATCCATCATGTCTCATGGGGTTTTTGTCTACTCGCCACGGTTCTTTCGTGTGTTCAGCCATCATGCCCCCCCTTCGGCCTTCGCCTTTGCCAGGTACATTTCCAGCGCCTTGGTGATAATGGCGTACTTCGGGGCTTTGCGGCCGTATTCATCCGTCGGCGTGGCCTGCTGGCATTCGTTCAACAGCACCTTCGTTTCGGGCTTCACGCTGAACATGAGCCAATCTGCGGTTTTGTCACTCGTCTTTGCCATGCTAGGTTCCTTTCTTGTTTGTGGCCTGATCGCGGCGTATACTCACACCGTCAATCGTTGGCCTCGGTTGTGTGGGGTGCTCCCTTCGCAGTCGGGGCCGACTTTTTGCGCCGGTCCAGACTGTGCCAATGGTGGCTCTTTGACTTCCTTCGTGGTTACGATTATGGATGGATCGTAGCCGTCATGCCTGACCAATAACTCTTTCATGGTTTCACAATCCACGTCGGCATAGGAGTCATCGTAGCCAAGATCACATTGCCACTTGCCATTCAGCCAGATTCGATAAGATGTCATCACTCAATCCTTTCGGCCTTGGCAATGGCGGCGAGGGCTTCCCTTGCGCCTTCAGGCGTTGGGCCAAATCCGGCAAGGCTTTCTTGGAGGTTCACGAAATCAGGATAGACCGCGCACCATTGGTCGCCATCTTTGAATACCAGCGTTTCGGGGCCGCCGTGGCTAGGGCACATCAAGCCAAGAAAGCATGCCCTAGGATCGCGTTCATCTACTGTCTCCCCGTATGCTGGTCTGTTGCAGAACCCATTGGGGAACCCATTTTTCCACATTGGCATCGAACATTTCCCGATACCGTTCTCGTCAAGATTCTTGTGATGTTCAGATAATCGCATAGCTATCATCCTTTCGTGTGCAAGGCGGTTATGTGTAAGGCGTAGTTCTCTGCGCTGTAGTGGTGATGCGCCGTCCTGTCCAGTTCGTGGTATGACAGGTCGTTTGCATCGCAGAAATGCCGAAGATCCGACAGCAGGTCAACAACGGCGCACTTGCCTTCTTCCGGCCAGCCTTCCGCCTTCAAGGCTTCTTCAGCCCTTGCTACTCGTTCAGCGTTCATATTCGTGCTCCCTTCATGCCCAGGCCCATCCTGAGCGTAAAGCGCCGGGCGGGAGTCGAACCCGCCCTACTCCGAGACGCTAGTTCCAACTTGCTTCTGAGTATTCCTTAGAGTTTTCAGCGACGTCACGAGCAACCATATTGCCTAACTCGCTCAACGCAGAAAACAGCGGTAGCTCATCCACGTTGCCTTCGCTGCATTGGTATTGCAGGCAATTAATCGCCTTTAAGACTCTGGCCTTTTTGCAAGGCCCGTGCATGTCAATAACAGGCTTGTAGTCCAGTGAACGGAAGTCTTCAGCCGATCCAGGCCCATATCGCTGGTTGATTGCGTCAATGTTCATCTGGAATAACTGGTCGCCAAGAGCTTTGACGGCTTCCCGGTTGGTGCAATCGACACCAAAGAGCTTTTTAAGTTGCTGTGCTTCCCATGTGTTGGGCGCAGCTTTTTGGTGCAAATAACCAAGGATTACATTGATTACCTTGTCTTCTACGATGAATGCACTCATGGTTTTCTCCTTGTTCAATAGATTCCTTGTTCGTCTCGCACTATCAGAGCCCAGAGAAACAACGCCAGGCCGATCGTGCCGATGATTGCGATTGTCCAACCCATGATCCGCCCCTAATCCAGCATTTCGCCCGCGTCGATAGCCTGGAGCATCGCCCGCATTGAGTTGTGACAACGCGAAGCCAAACGCTTGTATTGCGCCAGTGGCTTACCGTCCAAGTCTTCAACCCGTGCAATCTCCAGAGCCCGCGAAGCGAAAGCATCGGCCAAGCCCTGATTGGTAAGCTCGAACACCTTGCAACGTCCAAGTAAAGGCTCTGTAAAGTTGCCGAAAAGGTCAGAGTCAGGCGCTTCGGTGGTGGTGAAGATGACAAGCCACTTGGCCGGCAAGCGCTCCAGCAGAGTAAGCCAAGCATTGACAGCTTGCCCCTTCATGGCGTGCGATTCGTTCACAATGAAGACCTGCCATTGATCGGCGAACAAGCCAGCGGCTTGCGTCCGATGGTCAAGCCTGCGGATCATATCCACACTGGCCTTGTCGCCGTCCAACTCTACATAGTTCCAAGCCGGTCCAGGCTGGACGCCCAGCGTCCGCGATATAATCTGAGCAAGCGTTGTCTTACCAATCCCAGACTTGCCGGAAATCCACAACGCCTCACCGGCGCCATCACCAAAGGCCGGACGTGAGATAATGCGTTGGACGCGGGCAACGGCCTTGTCATTGCCCAGGAATGTATCGAACGTCTTCGGCCTGTACTTCTCGCATAGCTGCATGGTGTGCTCCCTTCAGTAAAAGAATACTAACGGTGTCAATCGTTGAAAGAATCATAGAGCCTATCGGCGAAGTGTCAAGTACAAATCAATGAGAATAATATACAATCCTATGCAACGCCAACCTAAGCCAATGAGCAAGCAACACCTGCAAGCGATAAATAAATGCAGGCAAGCACGAATAAACCCCAAGACAGCAAGCAACCCTCATTAGACAGATGGAAAAAAACAGGTGTGTAAACCAACCTCACCAAACTAGAAAACGCGGCGACAAGTGGAACAACGCTACAGAGAGACGAGTTGGCAAGCCGTTATGCAAAGAAGTAAACGACACCTTTACATTGATATGAAAAACGCGGGCAAAAGCATATGCAAAGCTAAGGAGAAGCACACACAGAGAGAGAGTAAGACACACACAAGCCGACACGCGAGCAACGCGAGCATGCAGTACAACGCAACAGAAGAAGAAAGAATGAAGAAGGAAGGAATGGGATGGCGTCGGCCCCCGCGTGTAAGCGTGCGAACATATCAAGCCCACTATCCAGGCTCTTTGCACGCGGTTTTCGGCAGGTTTACAGGCGTTTTGACAGTGGATGTTCACAATATGTTCACAATTCCGACGTAAACCCTTGTGGATACTAGCAAGACACCTATCTATGTAAGCTAGATACAACCATTAAGCCTTGTTTTAAGGGGGGTGCAGGGGGGTAAATCTGTCCATGCTTCCCTTCATAGGCCCCCTCGTTGATTTTTAATTCAAATCCTCTTTTGTTTTTGAAACAGCCTGCTTGTCCGTAGGAGGGTCTGAGAGGCTTTTTAAGGGCCGATCGCCTAAAAGCCGCACTTGTATATTATTCTCATCAGATGCGATGCGTGGCGTATGCGTGGCGTTCCTGTCGGCCTCTGGCGAGGTCACAGTTGCTGCCATGTCTTGCAGGTCGTGATGAAGCCTTGTTCCTCGTAGTATTTTCGGAGTTCTTCTTCCTGCTCTTGTTTGATTCTCAGTTCTTCTTGGGTTTCTGCGTCTTGGTCCAGGAGGTCGGCGAATTTGTCTACGACGCCAGCGACGACTTCGATTCTGTCATCGTGCTCGAGACAGCCGCGTTCTTCGGAGAGGTTTGTCATTTGTGCGGCGAAGATCGTATCGGCCGCTATCGCGGGGTCGATGATGAGTCGGTGTTGGTTCATCACGGGTTCGATCCCGTTAATGATTCGTTTTTCTTTCTGGCCTGTGGAGTGTACTCCGATTACTGCGCAGGACCATCCGTGCGGATAGAGGGTGTTTTTCGGGTTTGGCGTGATGGCGTATTTGGCGATTTTGGTTTCGAGCAGTCGGCAGAAGGCGTCCTGGCCGAAGTTGGTTTCGACGTGCAATTCGGTGCAATGGTTGTCTCTCAGTGATTTGACGATCTTGGTGAGATTTTCGTCTGTGGCGCCGCCTTGTACGGCGTCGAGTGCTTTGAGGAAGATGAATCCGTGGAGTTGGCCGGCGATTGCCCAAGCCATTTCGTCGGCACCTGCACCGGCGGGGTCGAGATATCCTTTGCAGCCCTGGTAGGCGATCCAGTCTTTCTGGTCGGCGACGTAGATCGGGCCGTAGTAGCAGTCCTTGCCGAACCGCATTTCGTTGATTTCCTCGATGGCGGTCGAGCCGTTGTGGTTTGATTTCCCCCACATAATCCGGCCCGGGGCGAGGACGGGGTCGACGTGGTAGACGATCAGATCGGAGAGTTTGAGTGGGTATCGGTTTTCGTCTTTGACCTTCGATATGAGCATCATCTGCCGGAGAAATCGCGTTCGTCCGGTGTGGAGGCCCAGGATATATTCGCGGTCGAATCTGCTGGGTACGACGGGGTCGCCTGGTTTCGCCCTGCCTGTCTTGAGGTCATTGGCCAGCATGGGCGAGAGGGCCGGTACGTCTTCGTCTGGCGTTGGATATTGGACAGGCCAGGTGCGGAAGGTGTAGGCCGAATATTTTCTGCCTTCTTCCGGTATTGCCAGCGAATCGTAGAGGCTGTCCTGATGCTGGGGCGTTCCGAGATAGATAATATCGAAGTCGCCGTCCGGCATGAGGATGAATTCGAACTCCTGGACTCGCTCGCGGAGTTTGTTCCGCTGGTCGATCGTGAGGGTGTTTTCGGGGATCTCCACGTCGTCGGCAACGATCAGCGTTGCGCGACCGCCGGGAAGTTGTCCGGTGATACCGACAGCGCTTACCGAGTGAATTCTGTCATCATTCACCTTACCGACTATGGTGCCTGCGACATCGAACCCTTCGGAGTTGTCTCGCTGGCCTTTTCTGGGCGCGAGGTGTCGGAGGAACGGCATATTCGTCAGCCAGCCACGAATCTGAAAGAGGCTCTGCTTCGAGTGGCTTTCGGAGGCTGAGACCAGCAGAACTTTCTCGTGTGGGTTTCTGAATAGTCGCCAGCAGATATAGGCGCAGGTGATCCACGTTTTGCTGAGTCCGCGGAATCCTCTCAGGCCTCGTTTGCTTGGCCCATCTTGCAGCCATTGGGCCATGTCGATTTGTACGCGGCATGGTGCGGGCAGGCCCTTGAGCCGCCAGATTTCCTTGAGGAAGAACGGGAAGGACTGCCGGAGTTGCCTGAAGTAGCGTTTGAGGGTGTTGGGTGTTTTGCCGGACGCTTCAGCCAGGTCGTGTCGCTGCTGAACGTCCTTGATCGGCGATTTCTCGCCGGCGTGATCTGATGTCATACGGCGACGGGGCTCGCTTCCTTGAGCCGTACGAGTCCGTTTTTGCGTGAGAATACAGCGCACGTCATGCTTGGGGAGTTATTCATATCTCCGCCGAGAATTAAAGACAGCACTTCGGGACACAGCATCTCTTCGTCTTCTGCAATGCCCTTGATAGCATTTATGTCGAGCTTGCTTAGATAGTCCGGTCCATAAGGGTGGCTATGCCAGTCGCCTACGAAGAATTGTTTCTCGCTAGCCCACTTCTCGGCAAAGAAGTCGTTTAAGCCTTCTACGCCAAGATTGAAGCTTGTTGGTGTCCCCTGTGAGTCAGCGGTAACCGGGCAGAGACCGTCAATAACTGCGTTTCGTTGATTGTCAGAGTAATGCCCGTACATGGCAGTTCCGACCTCATTGGGAAGGTGCTCAACTGCCGTTTGAATCATCTGATCGATTACAGCCTGGGGCACGTGCACGTTGTACCGGCCGCAATCGCTTTGATAGTCTGCCATTTTCAGGTTCCTTTTTGCGTTATCTACTAATTTGGGTTTTATTGGCACGAAATTAGCATTTGGCTAAGTGCCTGTAGCCGCGTCGGTTTCGTCGTCGTAGTCTTCGATGATGGGCATCGGGAGAATGTTGGGGTCGGAATTGAGCCCGAGTTCGTCGGCCATTTCATCGGCCGGGCTCTTGCCGGTTGCGATCTTGGTGTAGCCGAGGTCTTTGAGACGCTGGCGTGCGGTATTGAGAATGGCAGCCGGCGGATCATCGGCCTTGACGGCGGCAAGCAGTTGCTTATCCAGTTCTTGGTCGAGTTGCTCCTGAATGGTCAGGTTTTCCGAGTCAGTCATCAAACTGTCCTTCCTGCCAACACTGGCCGATGATGTCTTTCCCTATCTGCTCAAAAAGCTCTTCAGCTTTCAATTGAGCATCCAGCCGTGTCACCAGCACTGGCCGGTCAGGTGTCGCTTCCTCTGCATCCACGCGATAATTAGCAACTCCGTTGTCATAGCGACTGACAGACGCTTCATAAAAATCAAACCACTCAATTGCTTCAAGCCGCCATCCATTCTGGAGTACAGCCGACGAAAGTTGACAAGGTTTACGATCCTTGTCTTTCGCCCAGTGATAGTCCCACTTCCAACGGAATTTCAGCCGCTTGTTCTTCGAGCAGATCCGGTCACAACCTTTGCCGACTTCTTGGATCAGTTTTTCTTCGCTCATTTCAAATCCTTGATGGGCTTGAACAGCCCTTTGTTGCGTGGTTCTTCGACGGCGACCATCAGGCCGAGCCCCTTGGCCATCGCCTCGAATGCGTCCATCTCTCCCGATACGAACGCGGCCAGGCCGCTCTGAACGGGGATGGGCATTACCGAGCGTGCCTCGTACATCAGGTAGCTCGGCAGTTGGTCTGCGTTGAGTTTGGTGTTGCCGATCGCCGCGCCGCCTGTCAGTTGGCCGAACTGGAATTCGCTTTTCTCGTCGAGCCATCGGCTCTCTTTGCCACCTGTCAGTTCGTCGAGCGTGGAGAACCTTCTGCCTCGCCAGTCGGTTCCGGTACCGAAGTCGGCCGCCAGGCGTGACAGGACGGAGCCCTTGTGCTTGGCAGCGGTGGTCAGTGATGCGACGGGGTCCAGCCAGCCGGAGTCGGGATCGGTTTCACCGGCGACGAATTTGATCGGATCGCGGAAGTGGCCGATCAGCGAGAAGTACGCCCTGCTGTCGGACTCGCCCATGATTTTGCGATGGATGGGCGTGATGTCGATATCGAGCCATCTCAGGTGGCCGGTTTCCCACGCCTTCTTGTACCTCTCGACGAAATCGTCGTCGTCTGCGGCGGCCAGCAGGTAGTTCGCCAGGACGGTCATCAGGCCGGCCTTGACGACGATGCGGCCCCACATTTGGCGGTAGGCTGCGCCCTCCCTGCCAGCCTTGAAGGCTTTGACCATCGAGGCGACGTTCGATTCGGTCCAGTCGGGCGCCAAGAGCAGCAGTTGCATTACGTGCTGGACGGTGGGGTTTCTGCCCTTTCGCCCCAGGTGCAGGCCGCCGAAGTCGTCGTTGATGATGTTGGCTGCGATCTTTGCGATTTCGTGGGTGGTGATCTCGCCCGCTTCGAGCGCCTTGGCGTGTTTCTTCAGCAGGCTTCGGTATTCAAGAATGCCGGCGTTGACCTTCAGGTACGTTCCGAGCTTGTTGAAGAGGAAGTTGCTCTGCTGATCTCGCAGGGCCAGCAGCTTGGCCTTGACTTCCCTCGCCCCGGGCACGCGGTCGATGACCTTGCCGACGAGTGTTCGATCTTCTTCGGCCCACTTCTGCCAGTTCTGCTGCATTTCGCTGCCGGTCGTGAGCCCGCCGGCTATCAGTTGCTGCACTTCGGGCGTGAAGGCGAGCATTGCCTTTTTGCCGTCCATGTAGCCTTTGGCGGGGTTGACGCCGTGGGATGCAAGCATGTACGAGCGTAGGAACGCCTGGTGGTGGTACAGGCTGGTGGTCAGGATGGTGTGTTTGAGGGTCGAATTCCATCGCGTGATCGAGTCGATGACGGGGATGCCTCTAAGGGCCGAATCGCCGAGGATGTTGTTGAGCTTCTTGGCAAGCTCGGGCTCGGCCGTCATCTGCTGGCGGTGGAAGATCGTGCCGTCGTCGTTGATGAACACTTCGCGGCCGTAGGTCTTGCCTTCTTCTGCGTGGCCGATGGCCTGCATCTTCGTGAAGTTGGGGTGCTCGATCGGTACGAAACCTTCGGGCCTGCCGGGCGATATCAGCCCCGCCTTTTCGGCCGCCAGCATTAAGTTGCGATCCTCGACTGCTTGGGCGGTCTGCTGACGAGCGACCAGATGGCTCAGGGCGATATCGGGAACCTGAAGCTGCTTTCCCTCGGCCCATCCGTGTGCGATCGAATCGAGCGTTCGATGCCGGGCTCTGGGGGTGGATTTGCGGAAACTCGCTCGCAGTCCGCCTCCGCCTTCTTTCTCCGGCTTCCAGAGCCTGGCGGCGTAGGACTCCTTGAGGTTGATGCGGATACCGGCCTCGCGTGCGGCTTTGCCGGCGGCCTGGTTGGCTGCAAGAATACGGTTGGCGATCGCCAATTCTTCTGGCGAGAGGTTCTGGGATCGATCGATTGCCGCTTTCTGCTCGGCGGAAAGTTTGTCGTTATGTTTGGTCTGCTCGTCGGATCGCCCTTCGAGCGTTGCGTTCTGGAGATCCGCGTACAGCAGCATAGCCAGGACTGTATCCTCGTAGGTAATGTCGGAGCCCTGCTTGCGTTGCTGCGCGACGTAATCGCGAATCTCCTGTTGGAAGTTCAGCGTATCGATGTGTGCCCGTGCGATTTCTAAGTCTCGGCGTGCGTGCCAGGTATCCAGTAGTTGGTTGATGGGGCCTGACTTATCATCGAGTTCTCTGGCGTCGGGGATTTTGTCCCACTGGGGCATGACGGCCGATGGGGAAACATTTTCCGAATTCGATTTGACTTCCTGCGATTCAGGGCCGATACTGTTAGATGAAGGCTCTGCTGAGACCAGGGACACGTTTCCGCCTTGTGCGGATTCAAGCCCGATAGCTGCAGGGCCTTCTGTATTATGCAGCGTGTGATGGTAGTAGACGTTGATGCTGTCCACTTCATAGGTCGTGTATCCCGACACGTCGAATTCCTTGACGAAGATCCTCGCCATATAGGCCTGGTCGCCTACTTCGATCGGCGACTCGAAGATATCCACGGATTTGAGGTTCTTCTGTTTGTCGCTCTGTTTGGGTTTGCGGGTTTCGACAAGGGTTGAATTCTCGATCAGTTGCGGTAGAGCCGTTACGGCGACGAACTCTGCCGCCTTTCGGTTCACGCCCGAACTGTGATGAATTCCCTTCCGGCTAACGAGAATCTTTCTGCCTGTCTGTCGATTGACGTATTCATGCCCCTGCAGGTTTTCCATTGCGTACTTGCGGGCTGCCTTGCGGTAGTCGCCAGTCGTTTCGGCCGGGCCGAGTTCGTCGCCCTTGAGGACGATAGGTTCTGCCTCGGCCTGTCCGGCGGCTTGGGCGTCGGCCGCGACGACACCGGCGAATGCTTCTGCTGAGGCGGTCTTTGCATCCACGCCGTATTCGTTCTGGAGTTGCAGCGCGATCTGCTTGGCTCTGCCGACCTGCTCGGAGGTTAAACTGGCCTTCTGCGGCCCGACATTGGACGGCACGAGGGTGCCCGCCACGCGAGGCGACGAGCCGGCTCCGACTGAAATCAGCGTCTGGACGAGCGTATCGAGCATGGTTTGGGCCAGTTGTTCCGGGGACAGTGCTGATTTGTCAACGCCGGAGAGTTGCTGATTGGTCGCGTCGAGCGCTTCGGTCAGCAGTTCTTCTGGGATTTCCTGGATCGTGGCCACGCCCATCTGCTTGAGCGCCGCCCCGAACGTTACCGATGCCTGTTTGGATAGAGCGGTTTCCAGCCCGCCGACGCCGAGAACCTGAAAGATGCCGGCGATGCCTCCCTCGATCGCAGCTGCCCGGGCGACGTACTGGCTCAGGTCCGCTCCCGTCAGGCCGGCACGCTTGCCCTCGGAGATCGCCTGGTTGCCTCGAATCGTTGCGGCGGTTGCTATTGCCGCATACGGCCCGCCGAAATAGGCGGCCGGTGCTGCGATGGTAAGCGTTCTGGTCGAACCGCGAATGCCTCGATGCAGCCATTGCGTCGACTGCTGGCCTTCGCCGAGTATCGCGCCCTGCTCGATCGATTCAGCCATAGGGAGCATGGCGGCTTCTTCGTTGCCCGTCACACGTGCAGCCAGAGAGGTCAGGTCCATAACGGCTTCGAGATAGCCCGCCGTCAGGTCGCGCAGCCATGGGTTTTCCGGCAGAACCTTGTCCCATATCGCCGACAGGTTGCCGAGATAATCGGCCCTGTCCTGCTGTCGCTGGCGGCCTGCGCCTGCCTGCATATCGGCTCGCACGGCGTCGACGAGTTCGGCAGGTGCTGCGGCCATAATCGCCTCGGCCCGATCGAACGTCGCCTGCCCGCCATATTCGGCGGTGGGCTTATCGCCGGAGAGTTTCTTCTGGCCGACCGCCCAGGCGATCGCTTCGACGGCGTAGGCCTTGACGTATTCGGACTGTTCGGCCTGGTCCATCTTCGCCATATTGTTCTCGGCTGCCCAGCCGCGGAAGTGCTCGAGCGGTGAAACCAGCGGGTCCGTCTGAACGTCCCTCCTGGCGTAGGCTCGCAGTGTGTCGAATCGAGTCGGTTCGTATGGCTGCGGTTTTGCTTCCGGCGTGGCTTGCCGGTCTGGCGTTGGGGCGACGTTCAACTGCCCGCCGATTCCCATCAGTTGCGTTTCATTCTCAAAAGGCTCGTCTGTGGGCTCGATTCGGCTGACAGCGCCGGTACTGCCGGGCTGGCTGACAGGCCCCGCTGCGACGGATAGTTGTTCTTCGACCGTCTCGGGGTAGAGTTCTTCCAGTTTCAGCGTCTTTCCTGGAACTGCTGATTCAGGAGAGTTGTACAGTTGGTCCAGCGTTAATGTCTTTGCCATTTATTCAATAACCTCGGCTTCGCTGCCGTTCCATTTCACCACTTGACCGTTGTAGTCGTAGAGTCGACCTGCAACCAGCCGCTTGGGATCAGTCGGCAGAGGGGCCGGCCGTTCGGGGATCTGTGGAGCTTCGGGCTTGTCGCGGGTGAATTCGTCCAGGGCCATCTTGATCGATCCGCTGTCGGTGGGGATCGGCCCATCTGCGGCGCCGTAGGAAACGAACGTTCTTCGTCCGCTGCCCTCCCAAAGGCCCAATACTTCGCCCTGATTCCACTCACCCGTTCCCACGTAGACGTATCCGCCGTGGCCGGCCGACCAGACAGGCCGGTAGGTCTTGGCGTGATCGTTCGCAGCGGCCCAGCCGTCTTGTTCCAGTGCGGATTGCACGTGGTTGAGCAACCTGTCGCCGGAGTGTTGGTCCACCTTCGGGCCGCCGCCCAGGTCGATCAGACGGCCGTTGTGGTTCACGATCCGCATTTCACCCGCCGCCCGCTGTTCGGCCATCTTCAGCGATCGCTCGGCTGCCAGTTTGCTCGGCCAGCCGCTCGCCAGCATCGCTCTGTAGGTGTCTGTGGCGTGGCGGATGACGCGATTGGAAGCCTCGGTGGACATATCCTCGATCGAATCGTAGTTGTCCTTGTCCCAACCCTGGACTGCCTGCTGCATCACCCTTCGGCCGAGATATTGCTGTGCGGCAATTTTGGGAATGTTGCCCTGTTCGTCGGCCTTGGCGTGGGGTCGCAGAATATCGTTCAGTGCATCCTGGAAGTTCATGTCCACCGGCTTGACTGCCATTATCTCGGCGGCGCTGGCGGTCACGAATTCGTGCAGCTTCTCACCGTTCGACAGGTCGATTCCGCTCTGTTCGGCCTTCAGACGCAGCGCCATCACGCGAGCCTGTGCGGCGTCGTCGAGTTTGTCGAAGATGAAATCGCCGCCTCGCGGGTATGCGGCCGACAGGTGTGCGTAGTCGAGCATGGCCCGCGTTGCAATGTCGGCATCGTTGGAGATCATGCCCCGGGCGATCTTCTCGGCTGTCCTGGTGGGAACCCATTCGGTCGCGGCGATGAAGCGGCTGCGCTGAATGCGATCGTCGGGTGCGTATAGTTCGTCCAGCAGTTCGCCGGCTGCTGCATCGTCTTTCTTTCCAAGCGGGCCGGCAGCCTTGCCGGTGGCCTTGGCCACTACGCGGCTGCGGGCTTCTCGCTGCTTGAGCGTTTCGCCGATCCCGGCCAGCAGTGTCTTTGCTTCCTTGGCGGTGTGTGTTTTACCGACCGCCTCATGCACCTTTTTGACGATCTGGGCGCGGGTGATTTTCTGGTCGGTCATGCCCATGGCGTAGCGGTAGACATCGTTCTCGACGGCGAGGCGTGCTGCGTTGCGGAATTCACCGCTGCGGGTGGCGATCTTGGCCGAAAGCCGTTCACGCTGGCCTTCGGCGAGGATATTGCCTCCTGCTTCGTCTGCCAGGCGGTCCACTTCGTCGGCGATGACCTGCACGTCGGCTTGCGATTCGGTATTATTCAGCCTCTCGCTGAGCGACTGGTAGTGGGCCTTGCCGCGCTGGAGCCGAGCCTGGCTGCGGATGTTCTCGGCGAAGTCAGGGCGGCCTCGATCTTCGATCAGTTGGGCCAGCCCATCCGCACGCGCCACGTCTTCGTCGGTAACGGCCGAATCGGCCACCGCCTCAGCGGCGGGTTTCAGTACGCGGCGAAGGAAAGCAGCGGGTTTTTCTCCGAAGTCCATGGCCTCGGCCTCGTAGTCGGCGAATTCTCCCAGCAGTTCGGAATTGATCTCTTCGGTGGTGAGGCGATGTTGCAGGCCCAGCCCTTCGCTGTTCAGGCCATCCCAGATAACCTCTCTCGCCTTTAGGCGGCCGAGTTCTGCCAGCTTGCCCACCAGCCGCGCCCGATAGGGAGCGATCGCCTCGGGCTCGAAGCCTTCGGCCTTTTCGGCGAACCACGCATCCACGTCCTGAAGGGGCGTGTTGCCTTCGGTAGTCGGAAAGTTTTCGAGATCCACCTGCGCCACGTCCAGGGCCAACGCGTTCTTCTGGGTTGCGATGTTGCGGCTCTTTTCCTTCTGGTCGGCGAACTCGGTCTGTCTTCGCTGATTGGCGACGGCACTGGAGACGTAGCCGAGGCCTTGCAGGACGTTTCCGAGCGAACCGGCGATATCGAGTTGCCGTTTGGCGGCGGGCGTAGCGGCCTGGACGGGGTAGACCCCGAGGCCTTCGGTGACGCCCATTCGCGGTGCTCGTATTCCGGAGTTTCTTGGTGGCATGAATTAGCCTCTGAAGTTGTTGGAGATATACAGGCCCTGTCCGAGCCCCGATATGCCGGCCGAAAGGGCCGAAAGGAACGGGCTGATGGGAGTCAAGTTCATGGGCGATCGGCGGGACATGATGGACGCGAACTGGTTTGAACGGTTGGTGTCGAGCACGTCAGCGTTGGACGCCGCGTCGAAATCGACCTGGCGCATCAGGGCGGCGGTTGAACCGCCCATGCCCAGGCCAGACTCACCGGCGCGAGCGCGCAGCATCGAACGAATCTGGTGTGCCTTGCCGGCGTTGATCTTCTTCTGCTGCGCCGTCTGCGCTCCGACCTGTCGCATATTGACTTCGGCGGCTGCGTTCTCGGCGTTGGCCATGTCTTCGGCGTTTGCGGCCTGCGCATCGGCGGCCTGCTGGCTCTGATAGAACGAGGCCCCGCCCGTGGCTGCGCCCATCGCAAGCGAACCGATGGCAAGCTTGGTGCCAAGTGACATTCCTGCGGCGGCTGCGCCACCGGCTGCGGCCCCGGCGCCTGCTGCGGCCGTTCCAGCTGCTGCGGTTCCGACAGCGCCGCCAACTCCCATAACAGTGCCCATGGCAGGCAGAGCCGCGAGGCCCATAGTGGTGCCTGCGACGGCTGCAGGTGCAGCAGAGGCGGCGAGTGCGGCGACTGCTGCGGTCGCGCTTACGGGTTCACACATGATGACTCCTTGCGAATTCGATGAAGGGGCGTTTCTGTTTGCCGTAGTTGTCGATGGTGCGGAGAAGTTCGAAACCGCACCACTTCAGCCAGTCGATGTGAAGCGTGTTTCGCGCGTCGACGACGTTCCAAAGGACGGGGTATTGTTCGTTCAGCCAGTCCACCCAGCGGCGGGATGCACGCAGGAACCGTAGTTTGGCGGCCATGGGCAGGCGGTCGGGCTCCATCGCCTTCGAGGCCAGCAGCCAAACGGCACCAATGTTGGGTGTGGTGGTGGGCACTACGCCGAACATGGCGATGGTCCTGCCTTCGTACACGACCGAAAGGCATGGGTGCGATTTGAGGTGCCCTTCCAGCAGAACGATTTTCGGATGATTGCCCGTGTTGGCAGCCAGTTCGGCCAGGTCCGCGGTGCGAAGATTCTCGGCAAGGTCAACCGCATCGCTTTCGATAGACACGCGTACATAGTCGCTATCGAATTCGGGAAGGTTCATTGACTGGCCGATCCGTGAGGGTTCGTGGAGGAGATTGTGGTTCTTTACCTGACGTAACGCCGATATTCTCAGAAAGAGAGAAAGCAGAAAGGAAAGGCAAATGATCCGATTGAGTCGACTTCAGCAGTGGGTGATTAGAGGCGGTTTGCTGGTATTGCTGGTTGTGGTCCTCTTTCCCCCGCTTGAGCGTGGACGATGGATTGACTCACCGAAACCGAGCAACGCATTTCTGCTGACTGCTGGAGACAATATTGCCACAAGCCGGTATATCGGGCACATGGCCGCCGTGATCGTGGCGACGTTGCTGGCCTGCCTGCTGGTGGGCAAATGGCCGATACCCGAGCGAAGGGACGCCAGACGGTAGATGGGCCAAGACACGCCGCGGCAGCCTTATTGCGAGCGGGGGTTAAACGTAACGATGTATTCAGCCATGGGGATGTTGACCGGAAGCGGGCTGGTATCGGTGAGCGTGAGCGTCGTATCTCGGGAATTGCCCTGGATGAAGAATTGGCTGTCACCTTCGGCCTCGATCAGTGAACCGTCCAGCGGCGTCCATTGTGTGATGCGATCCGCCCTGCCGGGGTTCTCGCGCACGAGGCTGTATTGACCGGTATTATGGTGATTGAAGCGGATCTTGTGTAGCTTGATCGAACCGTCGAGCACGGCGCTGCCGTCGTCGGTGTGGATGAATGGGCGGGAAAACTTCAAGTTCATCGTGAAGCTTCGGCCCACGTAGCACGGCCCGTTGGTATAGTCGCCGAGAATCTTGACGGTCTGGCTGTCCACGCGCACCACATCGGCGTCGGTGAAGTATTCACCCGTGTCGCTATAGCCCGCGCCGATGACAACGGTGTCGATCGTCGTGTCGACGAACCCGTAATCGAACTGTGTGTATCCTCCGCCGGCGTCTGTGCCCTGCACCAGCTGTCTGGCGTCGAGATGGGGCATGTATTCCATGCCGTCATCGGGAGATTCCGAGAGCATTGGCAGACGGAAGAAAGCGAACGAGCCGCTTCGCTCGACCAGGCACCAGCAGTCAATTTCGATAACGCCAATATCAACGATGCGGTCGGCTACGTCGAAGCCCCACTTCGCCCAGGCGGATTGTATCTTTCTCCCGTCCGGACCCCAATAGGAGCGATAGATGAACAGATCGCTAATCGGGTCGTAGATGGTCAGGGCCTCGTATGACAGCGTAACCGCCGCCAGGGCACTCGCCGTAAACGTCCCCTCGTCAAAAACGTCGTGACCTGTAAATGTCTCTGTCGCTAAGGACGTGGCCGAGACGGCCGTAACCGTCTGCACCCCTTCGCTGTAGGCAACGCCGCCGGACGTAAAGACCTCGCCTACAAGTGTGGTCGCCCCGGCCCCCTGAACCGTCTTGGTGCCTTCAGAGATCCCATCTAAGGTTACAGTTGCGGTCCCAGTAACGCTGGCCAACGGAAGATAGTCTCCGTAGGCGGAGGCGTCATTCCGCCGCCACCGGTTGGGGCTAGGCGAGGGGGGGTCAAATGAGGAGATGCACCACCAGCCGCCGCCTGCATCGGAGTAGCGGTAGATCCACCAGTTCAGCGATTCGTGTTTCCACGCCGGATATCCGTTGTAGTCGGCGATCTGGGTATAGCTACCGGTAACATCGGGTGATAGTGTGCCAGTGACGGTAACGTTAGCCACGGCTTATCCGTTGATCTGTACGGCCAGTGCGACATCCAGCGTGTCACCGTTGGTCAGCGTTCGTGTGGCCGAAAGTGGCGCCGAGGCGATGAGTTTACCGGTCCCGTCTGAAGTGGTCGCCAGGAAGACCGTATTGGCCCCGCTCCATGTGCCGCCGGCGGTAAATTGGACGGTCTTTGTGGTCATCTTCCAGTCGTAGGTTCCAGCCGAAGCCGAGGTCATGTCCGTACCGTCAGAGGCCACGGCCTGTCGCGCGTAACCGGTGCCGGTAACCTCCGTCAGCGTACTCAGCGTGGCGTCCTCGGCCAGCGTTGCGTCGGTCGCCAGGCCGATATAGAAGTTGGCGGGCGGCGACTGCTGTTCGGACAAGGCGCATTCCAGCAGAAATCGGATGCCTTCCTGGTGTAATTCTGTAGCCATGTTATGACTCCTCTCGTGTGTTCAAGACGATCAGCGTTTCGGCGTTGGGCACCGCCGCCAGCGTCTTGATGTTGTCTGGTATGTATCCCGCAACGTGTAATGAGATGTCCGCTGCCAGATTGGCCGTGGACGCATCGTCGTAATAGTACTCCATGATCTGCGTGCCGTTGGGCGTGGCGGCGGCGAAGAAGCAGGTATTGCCCATAACGACCGGCCGGACCGTGTCCAGCGTGTGGTAGGCCGTTGATGGCGTGATAGCCGCGGTGTTGGGCGTGAGCGCTTCTGGACTGTTCAACTCGAACTGGCGGCCTGCCTTGGTGAAGATCAGCAAGCTCTTGCGGAACGGCACCAACGCCGAAACCAGCGTGACCTGATTGGTCGAAAGGGCCGCTTCGATCGGGTCGGAGTCGGCCAGATTGTCGGAATCCTCGATGAAGAGGTTGAAAAAATCGCTCGCCTGTGAACCGACAATATTCTCTCCGCCGCCCATGAACATGCGGTTGCGAAGCAGGGCCAAGTCCTCGATCGTCACGCCGTCTTCGATGGGCTTGGGAAGCGGGTTGGTTTCCTGATCTCCGGTGTATCGTGGAGTCCATTCGGCCACGCTTACCGTGAACGCCGCTGGAGTTCCTTGCGAAGCAGCGATGTCTCGTTTGATCTGGATTGGCAAGGTAGTCTCGTCGACCTTTGCCATCTTCTGCTTGGGCGGAGCGACCTTCTCCCATCGGTCTTCGACAGGCAGGCTTTCCGTTTCCGGTATCCCGGTCCCATTGGAAAATGTGCCGCCTTTGAACGGCCGCCCTGTGCCAGACCCGCCTGTCATGTCGTAGCTCGTGCCCGGCTGGGTGATTGCGACAACCTTGGCTCCAGAACCTCGCCATGGCGCCGTAATGACGAACCGGCCATCTTCGTCCAGATCCTCACGAACGTAGGCGACTAAGGCCTCGTGCGCTCCGGCGTCTCTCAGGTAACCCTGGATCTCCAGCGCCAGATCGTCCATATCGGTCGGCTGGTCTGTGTAGAAGTTCCACGTGACTTCACACTGAAGCCCTATTCCGTTGGCAGAGACGGAGCTACTGCTGGAGCCGGGGGACGTTTCCAATCGGATCGAGTCGTCGTCGATTTTCTCGGCGATGGTGTACCAGCCGGCAAGCAGTCCGCCGGTTATGTTAATCTGGTCTCCATCAACCCACTCGTAATCCGCGAATACGCCGGTCTTGGTGAGAGTCTTCGTAGCCGAATCCCAGGCCGCCGCCGTCACGGTGAGCGCGACGCGCTGGAAGGCCACCTTGAACCCGGCTGGGTTCTTACCCGCATCGTTCCATGAGTCAGCCGGATCGTTATAGCCACCGGCAACCTTGGCTCCCGTCCACTTGGCGAATGTCGCCGGCCCGGCGATGTAGCGCCAGTACCCTTTCACCCGCCCTTCAGCTGATTCCGTCGTGCGATGGTAGGTATGATAATCGGGGGTATGGCTGGACATTGTAGACCAGTCGCGGTGTTTCATCTCCACGTCGTATCCTGCGGACGTTTCGTACTGCGTTGCTACGGTGCGATTCAGCAAGAACGTGTGGTCGGCGATAGTCACCAGCCGAAGGTCATGAATCGTCGGGTTGCCTGCGGCTATATAGGCCTGGGCGTCGTCGGTGATGTCGATCGTCGCTTCGGCGCCGTCTGTGTCAAAAATACGAAGTATGCCCTCTCCGTAGATGATCAGGTACTTTTCCACCTCGTCGCGGTGGATGACGTGCAGGCGGTATTCGCCGCCTGGGGTCAGACCTGGGACATCAACTTCGTAGCTGCTGCCTGGCCGTTTGGAGGCCCCATCCTTGACGGTAAGCAGTACGTTGTCAGCCTCTTCGAACTGATTGGGATAGCGCAGTGCGTGGGCCTGACGCGAGACCCCGCCGTGGGTGGTGGGGATTGCAATTCTTCTTTTCGGCATGATTCGTAGTGGCTACTACCTCATGGGGGTGGGATAAGTTGAATGGCCGGAGATGCGGCTCACGTGGGGGGTGGTCAGCATATTAAGATCGGCGTTTTCCATATCCATTCTCGCCGCTTCGCCTTCGGCGTCATCGAGCTTCGGTTGCAGGAAGGCATCCATTGTGCGGTCCTGTTCGTTCGTCTGGTTGAACTCGACCTTGGCGTGGGCCACGATCAATGCCTGTAATTCTGGGGTCAAGGCCGTAAAGGAAAGCAGAATCGTTTGGCTGATGGTCAAGTCATCGGAGAAGATGTACGTCTCGTTGTATCGATCGTAGAGCTTATTGCCGCTGGGGCCGGCTCGGCACACGTCCATCGAGGCGCTGGCAGCAGTGGTGTCGATGCGGATTACGGCATCATCCACCACGATCTCCCCTTCGGTAAGCACGGTCGTGCCGGCGCCGGTTCGCGTTCCGCCAGACGTACCGCCCGTCAAAGTCTCCCCGCCGGTGAACGTGCCGGTAAGAACGGTCAGTTCCATGTTGCCGTCGGCGTCGATCTGGTGGAACCGCCCTGTCGCCCCGCTGGTGGTCTCGGTGACTGTCTCGCCGTCCGTGAACGTACCGGAACCGCCGGAAACGGCTATCTCCACGTCCGGGGGTGAAATAGTGGTCCTGCGGGTGTTCTCGTGCCAGCCGCGGGTTTGGATCTCCATCGACATCTCGTCCAGGAGCGTCTCGGCCTCGGCTGCGACTGAAGTTCCGCCAGTATCCAACGCGGGGAATGGAGGCTCTCCGATCACGCGGACTATCCGGTTGACCGCCTGAAGCGTGGTCATCTGTTGGGCCATGGGTTCTCCTGTAATTTCTGGCGATGCGCATAAAAAAGGCGACAGAAGCAAAAAGCCCTGTACGCCTTTCTAAGCTACGATCCAATGCGTGTACGCATCAGACGCATCAGACTGTATATTTTTGTATTTAGGTCCGCAGCGTCCAGCCTCGCAACGCCTCAAGCATTCTGGCGCTATCTCACCCTGCGAGATACTGCCGGAGTGCTCGAATACTCACACTAAGCGCACCGTGGGGAAGGCGACCGGCCAGGCGTTGGAGTTCCGCCATCTTCTCCTCGTAGCTCATCAAATACAGCTCTGGAAGCTTTTCGGCGGTGGTGTTGGTGGCTGGGGTCTTGCTGCCTGGGTGTGGGAATGCTAGAATCGTCATGTCGCAAACTCCTTGTACGAGTTTGGGGCCACGCCTCCCGGATGCGTTGCGGGCATCGCGGGGGGCATTTTTATGCCCACCTAGTTTGTCTACCGGAACTCTACGACTCGATAAACCAGCCGTCAAGTACAATTCAAAGATTTGTTCAGGGAGAGAAAAAGGAGCGAAGCGACGTATGTTCTTTTCAGTTCTGTTTAGTTTAGTTTAGTTCAGTTCAGTTAATAAAGGCTCGCTGAAATCTGCGAGAGCCTGTTTTTTGACGTTTTTCTTCTGCTGTATCTGCCTTACTGAACAGGTTTAATCGGCTCGCGGATTTCCGCGAGAGGGGTATTTTAGGGCTTGTTGGCCATTTCGCCGGTTTTTCCCCTTCTTTACGGTATGTTGCAGTGTCGATACGGCACTCCCGCCGGCGGTCTTTGGCCGATCGGAAAGTAGTTGTCCCGAATCGGTATGAAGTCGGCGATGGTGATCGGGCCGTAATCTACGATGGACTCCTTTTGCTGGTCCGCCAGGCCGATCCTGAACACCTTTGTAGCGCCACCATCCCAACGCTCAAATGAGTTAATGCCTGTCGCATGCTCCTTGAGTTCACCGTCGAGCCAGAGCCTCATGTCGCCATCACCAGCCGTGTCAGTAGTCTCACGCTTCCACATCACGTCGATCATATGCCAGCGATTAAGCTCGATCGCATAATCTGACGTAGATACAATGTCGCCACCGCCATTGTTATTGGTGGCGTACACCTCCATGGTTGACCTTACACCAACCGCACCCGCCCAATAGCTATCATTGGGCCTAACTGAGAACGGGATGATATATCCCGTTAGCGGAAATTTCCTTACGTTGATCCAGGCACGCAGAAAGAAGTAGCCGCCCGGAGGAACGGTATGACTTATCAGGTCATATTCCAGGTACGCCGAATCTGTCTGGCCGGCCGGTTCGGAGATGCGCCAGCCGGTCATCCCGCTGTCCGGCAGGCAGGCGGCGGAGAGGAGATCGATGGTGGCTTGACCACCCAAAGATTGAGGAATACAGGTCGGTGCGTAGTCGGCGCTGAAGTGATGAAACATGGTGGGGTTCTCCTGCGTCTTATTGACGCTATTCGCAATATGCGCATAAAGAAACCCGCCGTTAAGCGGGCTCCTTTGAGGGATGCAGATGAGGTCGGTTACTACTTCTTTCGCCTGGCGAGCAGGCCCATCGCTCCGATGCCGAATACGACCATTGTCGCGGGTTCTGGTATCGCAGTCTGGGGCAGCGGGTCGGTGTCGTACAGTATCTCGGTGATCTGGTCGGATGCCAGCTCGCCCTCGGCTGTGCTGAATAACTCCACGTCGCCGATGATCTTTGCGTAGAAATCCCACAGCAGGCCGGCCGGTATGGTTCCGCTGATATCGAACAGGTTCTCGTTGATGAAGCCGCCGCCCGGCATCGGCCACGGCGCGACGTAGTCCGGGTGGCCGACCAGACGTTCGCACCTGAAAAGCGGCTGCCATATTTCGCCGCTTTGTGAATACCCGGCCCTGTAGCTTACGTTGTCGAGTATCTGCTTCCCTTGCAGCATGTCGGGCGCACCCAGCCACGGATTGCCTGGCGTGTCCCAGTGCCAGCCTCCCCAGCCGGTTTGCGATCCGCTGTGGATTTCCACTCGGAAGGAAACGTTGGTGAGGTCTTCCGTGCCTAAACGATTGTCGATACGCGGCCTGATGGCTGCGTAGTTGTCGAATTTATTTCCGTCCACGTCGTACTCCGCTGCGTCCAGGTACATGACCGGTGCGGCCTGTGCGATGGATGCAAGTAGGGTTGTTGCCAGAACGATTGCGATTGTGCGATTGAGCATTTTTGCCCCTTTCGATTAAGTGTCCTCGTTCACTGCTACCAGTCTACACGAGATATGGAATTTGTCAATAGGACAAGTCAAGAAGACAAAGGGGTTATGCCCGGGGCTACGTCTCTGTGGTGTAGAGGATCACCACGCCGTCTGCAGTGGTGTCGGCCCACAGTTCGAAGTCGGCCAGGTCGCAGAAGTCCGGCAACACCATCGTCTGACCTGGGGTCAATGCGAGCGAAACCCCGTTGGCCGAGGAATTCAGCCGCACGGTCCCGGTGTTGGCGGTCGGGTCGGCATCGTCTACGCCGGCCTTGACAGCCTGCACCGTCGCGGTTAGATACTGCGTTGCGGCCGCAACCAGAGCGGTCCCGGTTGTGTCGTCGGTCTGTGAAATGTTGTGCAGCTTCCTGCTGCCCTGCCCTTGAATCATTACGGCTGTTCCTGCTGCCATGATTATTTCTCCAACTTTCCGAGGATTTGGTTTGTCAAGGCGATGAGGTCATCCACCTTGGCGTCCATGTTTCGCAGCCACGTCAGGCGTTCCGAGCAGTTACCTTCGACCTTGCTGAGGCGGCTGCGAAGATCGAATATCTGCAAGACCAGCCAGACGTTGTAGGGGATGACGATCATCCCGGCGACGACAGTGATAACGGTAAAAACGTTCATCTCGGCTCCTTTCACGGAAGGCAAGAGGGGCTGCCCGCTTTCACGAACAACCCCTCAGACGTTCCGGGAATCAGGCTTATGCGCCGCCTGCGGTCGACCAGTTGATTGTGATCGTGCCGTCGATGCCGAGCGCCTCAGTGCCGCCAATGTCGGCGTCATCAATCAGCAGATTGACGTTCAACGTCTTGGCCGTCGAAGTGCCGTCAAAGGTCGCCGATGCGGCGAGAACGCCGGTAGCGGCCGTGCCGATGGGGTCGATGCTGGTCGACGGGCACAGGTCCACGTCGGTTGCATCGCCCAGGTCGGCGTCAGCAACGATCGCTGTGCCGATGCCGAAGTCGCCGCCGTCTGCCACCTCGAGGTTGCTCGATAGTGGGTCGACCAGCAGGCTTGCCGTACAGCCGTGAACGGTGATTGCCCCTGCCGGGAAGGTGTACGCCAACACGCCGCCGAAGCCGACGCCAGTTGCGCCTACTACGCTTACGGGCAAGGCGTCCAGCGTCAGGATGGTCTGTCGGTAGCAGCCTTCTCCGAACTCCGAGACGGTTACATAATCGGCGACGGCCGAAGGGACGCTGCCGGGTGTGGTGGGTTGAGAAATGCGAGGCATGGTTATGCTCCTTCTTCCGGGGATGCCGGAAAGCTTTTGGTAAAAGTGAAAGGGATTGAATCAGAGACCGAACGAGGCCTTGGTCAGCGTTGCCCCGTCCGACAGTCCGGTAGCGTCCGTGTGTGCAATGCGAACCAGAAGGTCGTACATATTCGGACAGTTCGGTTCGATCTGCAAACGGATTTCCTTGATCATCGCGTCCTTGGTAGCGAAGGCCGGGCGCGTGGTGATATCTGCATCAGCCATGAGAAATGCTCCTTGCGTTGATGGCTCGGTTGTTGCGAAAAACCCGGGACGAAAGGCGAGTTGCCCCGCCAATCGTCTCAGGAACTATCAGGCTTATTGCAGGATCAACTCGCCCAGCGCCTCGGGCCGAAGCCACTTGCCGCCTTGCCAAATCTTGGTGCCGTAGTACCAGGAGTGCTTGGTCTTGATCCAGTCCAGGCCGAACGGGCGCAGACGGCCCATAGCCACGACCTGGCCTACCGCCTCGCGGCTGCCCTGGAAGATGGCTGCTGTCTTTCGGAAGTCGCCCTGGTAGCGGGTCTGGGCGTAGGCCGACCAGTCCACCGACTTCGAACGCCAGTAGTCGAGCACGTTGGACTTGACGATCTGGAAGCCCTCGACTTCCTTCAGTGTGCGGGTGATGAAGTTGTTGGGGCTGGTGTAATCGACCGAGGAAAGCGTCTTGTCCAGCAGCAGCACACGATGGAGGTACGGGCCGAGGTAGGCCACGCGGTCACCTTCGGCAACGTTGTTCTCATCGAAACGCTGGCCCTGTGCGGCGATCACCGCCTGAAGGGCCTGGCTGCCCGACAGCGTGGCCGGGTAGGCAGCGGTGATTGCGCCCGAGTCGGCTGCGGTGATCTGGTAGCCGCCGGGGAAACGATCGTCGCCGGTGCCACGGTCGCTCTGACGAGCACCGAGCGCCAAGGCCGCGAACAGCCTTCGCTCCACAATCTCTCGGCAGGCCTGCGCATCGGCACGGCCGGACGCTTCCTGCGTGGAGTAGTGGCTGACAATCTTGCGGCTCTCGCCCAGGAAGTGGTCGGAGATAACCTGCTTGGAGTCGAGATACACCATGCGCTCCTCGACTTCGGGCTGGTTGGCGCCGGTGCGCTCAACGCCCTCTTCGAGGTCTTCGGCCGTCGCGGCTGCGGTCGCCGGGAACTGGAAGGTGTTGGTGTCCTCGATGGGCATGACCCAGACACGATCGCCGACAGTCAGCTGGTTGTAATACTGCTCGAGCACCGTCCCGCCGTATTTGGTCAGGACAAGTGCGTCTACGTCTCCGGTGCCGTACTCCTGGTTGGGTTGGTTTAGAATCACGTCAGGCATGGGATTACTCCTTGATTTCTTGATAGAAATCTTGCTAAGGGATTTGGAAAAAGTGGCTTACGTAACGATGCCGCTTCGTCGTCAAGGAGTTATCCGAGTGTTGCCGGGTCCTGGTAAGGCGGGATTATCCGGTGTGCTGCGGGCTGCCTGTTGGAGCGAATGCGTGTGAGAAAATGGGCGCGAGCCCGGCGTATCCGTTGCCGGGCGTTTCGGGCTCGCTTCCAGGAACCTCTACGAAAAGAGGGTTTTGGGAATTGGTAATGGCCGAACTGTTATTCGGTCGGTTCGGATTTATCGGCGGCTTCGGCTGGTGCTGCGGCCGGTTTTTCAGCATCGCCCTTTTCCGGCGAGGCCAATCTGGCCAGATATGCCTTCACGTCGGTAACGGTGATCTTCTTGCCTTCGTGGGGTACGTCAACCAGGAAGATGCGGCGTTCTGTGGCCAAGGCGATTGCATTCTTGCTGGCCGATACGGGCTCTTCCTCGGCTGGCGGCGATGCATCCGGCTCTTCGACCGGTTCTGGTTTCTTGGCCGTCATCAGAGCATCGTATGCGGCGCGGAGGGCCAGATCCTGCGTTGCGGCCCGATAGACGCCAACGCGTTTGTTCATGGCGGGTGGCGAGCCCTTCGGGTAAACGCTGATCGCGGTCGCGTTGACGCCGGGTAGAATTTCCATCTGGTAGCGGTCGCCGAGCGCCGCTGATATTTCTGTAATCGTTAGCTCGTGCATGATTTACCTCAATATGCTGAAGTTGGTCTTGGCTATCCGCGCCTCGACGGCATTGCGGAAGTTCTTGTCGGTCTTGTACCGAGGATCGTTCTTTTCCTGAAGGAACTCGGCATTCGTCGTGTAGCCCTCGGTTGAAGCAACTCCGGCCGGTGCATCGCCTGTGATCAGCGAATCGCCTTTGCCGGCCGTGGCCTCCTGATGACGCTGGTACAGGGCACGGAGGGCATTCAACTCTGTGGCCGGGTTCGAGACAGCCTCGTCATGCTGTGCGATCTCGGCTTCGGAGAGATTGTTCTTGGCCCACTGAAGCAGGTTCTGCAACTGCTGCTCTGTGCCCTTATCGCCCCCGATGATCTTGACGGCGGCGGTCTTGTTGGCCTCGTGGGCCGCTTCGATCTTCGCCGCACTGGCCTGTTCGAGTTGGACCTGCTGGGATATAACCTGATCGACCATCTTCCGCGTCCAACCCTGCTCCTTGAACTTGGCGTACTGGTCGTCTGTCAGCTTGCCCTCGTTGTTGACGATCTGCTCGGCCAGAGTCTCGCGCGTGAGCCCTGCCCGCTCGATGATGGTTTCGATTCCGTCTTCGTCGGTCAACTCCGGCGTGGTGGGGATGGTCAGGTCCGAACCGCCCTCTTCTTCCTGGCCCTGTGCCTTGCGGGTGTTGAGGGCTTCCATTTCGAGGTACGATTTGCCGAGTTTGTCGACATCGACCTGGCCGTCTTCACCGGCGAATTTCTGCAACCCGGCTGGGATTTCGCTCGCGGCTGGCTCACCGCCTTCTGCTGCGACTGGTTCTTTAACTTCTTCTGGCATGGTAGGTTCCTTTCTCATGCACTGTTTGTATTGCTGGCATTACTGGTATTACTGGAATGTCGGTTATGCGGCCTGACCGGCTCGGTCTTCGACGATCTTGCCGATGGTGGCGATGGCCTGATTGCCGGCTGCGCTCGTGAGTTGATCCTGCTGGGCGGCCTGCATCTTGGCGGCGATCTGCTCGGGAGTGAGAATAAGCCCGTTGGTGTCGATCATCATCGACCGCAGAATCCGCTCGGCCACCAGTTCGCGGTTCAACTGCTCCAGCATCCCAGCCTGGCCGAGAATCTGGATGGCGGACATCAAGCGATCGAGTTCCTGGCTGCGCGACAGGGCCGCAATGCCGGTCTGCAATTCAATCGTTTCAACGTCCTTGAGATTGGCTGGAAGGGCAACGATATGGTTCTTCGCTTCCAGCACGTGTACGAGCCGCTGGACAAGCGGGATCTGCATCTGAGATGCAATATGGGCGTACGGGCCGCCAAGTGCGCCTTCCAGTTCACGTGCGATGCGTAGTACGGCAGTGGCCGTAACCCGCTCGCCGGTTGGCATGGCCTCGGATTCGATCAGCATGCCCTTGCCTGCCGACTGCTCGATCTGACCTGCGCCCTGGAGTGCCACCGAAAGCTCGGCCTGCTTGTCGGATCGCAGGAAACCCACGCCCTGGACAATGCCGTCGCGTACCCTGCCAGCGATCGGCTGGCCGTTGGGCTTCATCAAGTCTCGCGCCCGCAGCGGACCGCTGGCCGTGGGATCGACCACGGGCGTCATCTTAACGGCGATGGCGATACCTTCGATGATCGACTTCCAAAGACTGTTGTGACTTCGTAGCTCGGGCAGCCGCCCTGCCACAAAGCCGCGGGCGTGATGCTCGCCGGGTATCAGGCGATAGGTAACGGGGAAGTAAGGGCTTACCTTTTCTTCCCGTTCGGCGACTATACGGTCGTTGAGTTCCTGGCGGATCACCCACTTGCCGTCTGATTGCAACTCGACCTTCGTGAACAGCGTCAAGTCGGGGTCTTTGACATCCCGCTTGACATTGGCCTTTTCCAGCGTCTGGTCATCCAGCAGGCGAACGTCTTTCCGCTCGCTGGTGATCATCCACAGAAGCTCGCCGGACCCGTCGCGGTATGGAACCCACTGATTCAGCCTGAAGTAACGCATCGAGAAGTTGTGCTTGCCCCTGGCCGGTTCGGGCGAGTCCAGAACCGTCAGAGAATTGCCCGTAACGATCAGGCTTTCCAGCGCCGCACGTTGTGCGAGGCGATAGTTGCTCAGTTCCAGATAATCCTGCACCTGCAATTCGCGGCTGTAGAGCATCGATTCCAAACCGCCGATCAGTTCCGGCGTCATGTTCTGATTGGCCCGGATAGAAGGCGACGGTAAAAAGCGATAGAACGGCACGCCCACCGGGAACAAACTCACCAGCAGCCGCCCCACCATGTTCTCGGCGCCGTTGGAACCCAGATTGCGGAACACTTCGGGAATGGCGCCATCTTCGTTGAGCCCCAACTGAGGCAGAACGTCGGAGATACTGAGGGCCGAACATTCGCGTGCACGTCTCAGGACCGTAGCTCGCCTGGCGTCCTGGTCGCGGAATTCGTCGGCCAGTGTGTGCTTTTTCTCGCTCACGAGTCACCGCCGATGCGCAGGCCGGACCCGGCCTTGGCGGATACGCCCGGGTTCTTGCGGCCGATAACCAGCGACGAGCGGCCCGTGCGTCTGGCGTCCATGCTCTTGCGCTGGCGAGCCAGTCGCGCCTTCTCTTCATCGCTGGGGCCGGGGTCTTCTGCAGGCGGCGGAGGCTTTGGGGGGTCTACCGAAGGGGGTTTTGACAGACACATGGTTATTCGCCTTCTTGGGGTATTGGTGGGAAACGTTCTTCGAGGAAGTCGATCACGCACCGCTGGCCGAGAAGTTCCATGTAGGCCAGTCGCGCCTCTTCTGTGGTCAGGTTGGCCGGTGTTGGCAGAGCCACCGGAGGGAACAACTTTCCCAGGACTTGAACCAACGAGTAGCTGTCGGCAGGCAGTTCTTCGCCGAGAATGTCCGGTGGGTGTGTGGTAGTAGGTTTCGCTTCCATTCCATGACAACAGATGGATTCGGGGAAAATCAAGTGAATGCGTAGGTCGCTTCCAGCACCTGCGACATGTCGAAATGGCCGCAATCCGGCGGGTCGGGAAGTTTGCAGGACGGGTAGCGATTACGGAAATCTTCCGCCAGCGTTTCCAGGGCGGGCCGCTCGTGGATCTGGATGAACTGCTCGCGTTCGATCCGGCCCAGTCTGTCGGCGTCCACCGCGTGCGACCAGCCTGCGTCGTGTACGCCTGCGAAATGTATTCCAGCGTCCCGGCAGACGATGGCCGTACACATCAGATGCGATGCGTCGAGGGAGTGTACGAAATTCGGAGCGAACCCGCGTACCTGCCGTCCGACAGAGACGGGGCATTGCTGGTCGCGGCGGTTGACCTTCAGCCGCTGGAGGATCGTACGCACGTCGTGAGTCGTGGAGTTGCGATACGGTTGCTCGATCTCGATACCCAGCGGGGATGTCCAACGCACCGGCTCGCCTGTTGTCTTGGTGATCTTGCGTGCGGTATCTTCCAGCCATGCCATCGCCCTGCCGGCGGCGGTGAACGTCTGTCGCGTTCCAGCCAGGCAGTGACCGGCCAGATACGAGCACACCGCGAAGAGATTATCGTCGTCTGCGAAACCGGCCGACTTGAGGTGGCCGTACAGTTGATCCATCGCACCGTGATTGGTGACGCCGTAACTGGTGGTCATTACGGTTTGTTTGACTATGTTGCGGTCGATCCACCCTTCCAGCCTTCGAGCTATCTTGTGGCCCTTGTCCGCGTCTCGCCCGACCAGAGCGGCCACGCGACCTGCCACAGCAGCATAGCCGTCCGCAGGTGAGTCGGCAGGCACGAGGTTGACCAGCCCGGCCGTTTGTTCGCAGCGGAGCATGGCAGCATAGTGCTGGAGCGCATTGTTCGACCCGTCGAGCTGGACCGGCAGGTGCGATGCGGCCTGCTCGTCATTCAGTGTGAAGGCGGCCGCAAGTGCCTGGAAAGGCTTGTCGACTTCCATCCAGCCTGTATTCTCCAGCGGCTCGGCGCACCAGCCGTCTATCGTGTCGCGGTTGGCGTCCACCCATGCGACCCGTTCGTCGAGTCGGCATTTATCCACGCCGCAGCAGCTGGCAAGGTGGATCTTCAGCCATCGCAGCCCCTCGGTATCGGGCGTCTTCGCGACGGCGTATTCCAACAAACCCCGGCAGACGTCATCGCCCTGGTGGTGCAGGTGCAAAGGCACGGGATAGTTGCGGATTCTAAAATCGTACTGGTGAGGGAAGTACAGCCGCCGAAAACCGGCGAACTGCTGGGCGATATCGAGTTTGTAGCCGAAGCAAACCGCCTCGGCCCTCGCCTGGAGGTTCAGCCGGCGGGTGTGGACCGCTCTTGACTTCCAGCGTTTCTTCGACTCGGGATCGGTCTCGAAGTCCGGGGGCAACGTCGGCTTGGGCAGGTCGAACAGGCGGGGGATGCCTGCTATATTGCCTCCGCTGTCGGCGAGTTCTTCCACCACGGACAGAATGCGTTTGTTGACCCGCCAGGGCGTGGCGTTGATGGCGTTGAGCGCTTCGCGGGCCGTAGCCGATCGGCGGATATCGTCGCTGCTGCGGCCGGGACGCTTGATGATCGTAACCGGCAGGCCCAGATAGCCACCGGGCGATTGGTCGGTCCATTCCAGCGGAGGCACCACCATCGGCAGGTATCGCGGTGCGAGCTTCTGGCGGTACTTGTGGCCCTGCTCGATCAGGTCCATCGCGTCGAAAGTCAGGCGAATCATACCGATCGTCTTACCCTTGGCGAATCGTTTCTTCTTTTCGAAGGCGGCTTCAAATGGCTTGTCGTAGTCGGCTATCGACGCGGATCGGATCAGCAGTTCCAGCAGCGCCGCACCCAAATGAGCCTGCACGCTCAGGGGCCAGCGAGCGCCCGGCTCGAACCTGTTGGCGATGCGGTTGACGATCTTCGGCTTGAAGCCGCGGCGGTCCGTCCGGGTCAGTTCGGTCCACGGCTCGGCAGTTTCGCCGCCCTTGTGTCGCCTCAGCCATCTCAGGTTGCAGTCGGCGTTGATCGTTCGACCGATCGCCAGCACCAAGTCAACCGCCTTCACGCCCGGTATCTCGGCCATGCAGCCGCTTACCGCCTGGTGCATGACGATTACGGCGACCTTGGCGGTGTTGCAGCGGCGCAGGTATGGGCCATAGACCTTGCGCCCACGAGCGGCGATGCCTTGGGCGATCTGGCGTTTCTCGGCTGCGATCAGGTTGCGGAAGGCCGCGAACCAATGCACCATCAATCGTTCGGCGGGTTTGAGTGCGGCGCCGTCTCCGCGTTCGACTGCCTGTTGGGCGAGTCGGCGATAGCGTGCGACCCCTCTGGCTCTGGCCTCGCGTTCGAAAGTGCGCTGAGTATCGAAGATAGTGTCATCCAGGACGTGATCGGGCATGAGAGGTTCCTTTCCCTGCCGGAATGATGGGTATGAACAAAAAAAGGGTGGCCGAGGCACGATCAAAGGCGGGAAAGACCGCACCCCGGCCGAACGCACGAATGCTAGGTGGCTACAGGTTTGGAACCGGTAACGGAAGGCACCTTCAATTTAGACTTGATGTCCCTGACCATCTCAATCGTCTCGGGGATCTGCGCGATCTTCAGTGTCTCGTCGATGGTCGCCAGCACGTCTGGGTTGTCTTTGAACTTTCGCCGGATGGCCTGAGTGGCAGTGACGGTATTGGCGAAGATTCGCCCGAACTTGTGTTTCTTCCAGAGGTATCCGACACCAGCCAGTACCACGCCGACGCCGGGAAGCCAGGTGTTCGCAATCCCGCCGGCAGCCGTCAGCGCTCCTGGGGCGAACGAATCGGCCTTGCCGGCGATCTTGTACAACTTCTCGTTCAAGATGATCGGTTCGCCGTTGGCGTCGGTGTCGGCCTGGCCGTTCTCGTCGAGGTCGAGGGCCAGTCCGTCGCCGTATTCGACGGTTCCCTTTGGGGCATTGACGCAGCCGGTGAGGGTTGAGGTGAAGCAGACACACAGCAACAGCAGCAGCAGTACGAGGGGGATTGATCGGGTGGGTCGCATAATGTCACACTGCCTGAAAGCCGTTCGGGATGGTACAAAGGCTTATGAGTGGCCGTCAAGTGATAAGTAAATCTTTTTTGGCCATGATGTGTGATGCGCCGTAGAGAAGATGAAGCTTGACAATACTCGGATGTATTGTATACTACATCTAGGAGACAATGGGGCTCCGGGGCGGAATCCCACCGCGAAATCAACTATTCAGGAGCGCCGTTGTCTTAGAGAACGAAGTGCCGGACGCGACAACCAGGGGCCAGCGTCTTCCTGGTGACTGGGTCTGGGGCGACCGCAGTCTGAATCGCGCCCGGCAAAGAATAACTCCATAAGAGAATATACGTTACGGCCGGCGAAAAGGATTGAAAGAGCGTGAATGATCCGTGTGGCGCCGCTCAAGAGTTAGGGCAATGTAAGGCCGAAAACAGTGCGCACCATAGAGATGCGCGAGATAACTCCGCCCGGGGAAAAATCGCAATTACGAAAATACTCGGGGATGAACTGTATCTGGAGTGCGTGGAGATGCTGCTGAGAATGCCTCGCAGTACGTTGCCGACCGTTAAGCGCGCTTTTTGCGGTTACCTGTCTTCTTCTTCTTCTTCTTCGCAGCAATCGAAGGCAGCGCATCGGCAAGTTCTGCCATTCGATCAAGCTCGTCGGCCGCGGCCCTGAGAAGGTGAGACTGGGTCTGCGGGGTAACCAGGTCGAGAATCACGGCCTGAAGGTCCGGGCCCTGGAGCGCCATCCACGAAAGCGATCGGGCGACGATTTCCTTCTTCGTCATGCCCGTCCGTTTGCAAACGGCGTCGAGCGACAGGGAGGCGGATTTAGTCAGTTCGATGCTTAGTATTATCCTGCTCATGGTGTATATGATTGTATGCAGATTGTATACTTCTGCAATTTTTTTCTGAACTTTATTTTCATTCCCCATAATTCTTTGTCGGAATCCGCGTGTACACTCAGTCTACAATTGTAGAGGATTGTATTTGACATGTAGGCGGAGCCGCTCTACACTCCCCCCATCATGGAAGATAAAACAGTCACCATCAGGACACGGACGGCCACACATCAAGCCCTCTACGACATCGCCGCCGAAAACCGCCTATCCCTCATCGACACGCTCGACGTGCTGGTAGACGGCTGGAAGCTGCTGGTCGAGAGCAAGCAGACGAAGGCCATACGCAAGGGCGCACGAGTGAGACAGCAACACTCGGCGCAAAGGAACGCACGAAGGACCGCACGATGAATCGCACGGAAGCACAACCCCTCGTCAAAGGCGGACAGGGCAGAAGCGACCACGAAGTAACCCAGACCGGCAAAGCAAGCGGCTGGATGCTGGTAGTCGCCGGGTTGATGTCGCTTTGCTACTGCCTCCTGCGTTGACGTACTTCCCGTCGTCGGCTTTGTGGCCGGCGGCGCGGTAGGCGGGCGGCGCACGAGACCATTTGCCCATTGCGAAAGGGCCTGAAAGCCACCGGCTGCCCGCCACCTTGATGATGAACGAGGCCTGGACGCCTCGGCGCTGTCGGCGGCGATGTTGGGTTCGTCCTCCGCCCCAATGTCGTCGCCAGCTAACAAACGAACGTGCATGGTGCACGATTTTAGCAACTGGTAAACGGAATACGGAACACTACGAAAGGAATCGAACATGCCAGATCCACTCACCAATGCTGAAGCAAAGTTGCAGGCCGCAGAGTCCAAGCAGAACGAGATCGACTCTGCCTTCGAGACGGAACGCAAGGCCAAGGAGCAGTTGTCGCAAGATCGCAAATTCCGCGAGAAGCTTCAGGAAGAACTTGCCAACATCCTCCGCACGGAAGATTCGCCCCTGTTCGAGCAGCCGGCCGCTTCGGGCGAGCAATCCCAGGAGCAGACGGAACAGCAGGTTCTCAACGAAGTGAACCAATAGCCTCCGAGGGAAGGCGGCGGGGCCATCAGCGTGCGTAATGGTTCCCCCCCCAGCCGGATCGCACCGGCCCCGTCGCCAACCCATTTAGAATCGGCCTCAATCGCCGG
>SDBV01000779.1_pt1 | contig 46381 bp, 31 predicted proteins | sample 2277081 | NCBI WGS metagenome assembly SDBV01 (sample SAMN10402039, study PRJNA504765) | marine sediment metagenome | isolation source: marine sediment core GS10_PC15, 223 cmbsf | place: Arctic Ocean: Southern Knipovich Ridge | collected 2010
AAAAAAATTCAAGGTTTGGTTGAGCTGAATTCATCATCACTATGGCAAATGATATGCAAGGTTAATTTGATGATTAGCTCTTAAAAATTATCTCAGACGCAATTTTGATATAATATTTGCAACCTACTTGAAAGATTGATTCACAAAAATGGCTACCATTTTTGTAGTGCGACTGAGATTGGTTAACCTATAACATAAATAAAGAAATTTCATGAATGAGGAACGGAAATCCCTGTCGTGATCTACGACAGTTTTGTGAAATTTAAAAAGTATAAACTAATAAATCGAATTTGATAGTAATTGAACACTATTGAAATTAACAAAAATGGTTATCCTGTTTGTCTATTAAACTATAAAAGCTGTACCTATTGTCAGAATCTTCCATTTGACAATAGGTACAGATGATCATTACCACACTTACCATAATACATCAATTATCCGTTTTTGATGATAGAAATGTTGGATAGAAATAGCAAAAGTACGGTCAAAGCGCAGATTAGATGACCGGGCTATAAGAGCTGTAAATCGCAGGGTATAATAAAAGATGACCACGAATTTCACGAATACACACAATTTTTATTTGTGTGTATTCGTGGTCTAAATTTAAAAATTGGAGAGTTGCCTTATTGTATCAACATGATTGTAGGCTTGCTTTAGCAGGTTCGATTAATCAGTTCCTCCATTCATAAAAGCTGATTCAAATCCTTTTGATAATTATTTTTAATAAAAATAAATTTCTTTTTGGGGTATTTTTTAAAAGAGCTGTCTATTGAAGTAATACACCGAATAAATGATAAACGAAGAAATATTATTAATAGTAACCAATGAGCTGACAGGGCAGACCTCTGAAGGTGAAATGGATATACTAAAAGATTGGCTTAGCCAGTCCAGGGAAAATTCTAGCCTCTATCATAGTTATAAGGAAGCCTTTCTGAATGATAAGTATGAATTAAAAGCTAAAAATAAGAGCAATGTCTATAAAAAATTATCAGAAAGACTGGAATTTAAAAAATACAGTACTGTTACTGAAACAAATGAAAGGCTTATACATCATCATCAAAAATCTTTCGGTTGGTTAAAAATTGCGGCAACAATATTGATCCTGATTACTTCCTCTTTAATTATTTATCAAACGCGTAATTACTGGAAGCCTGCCCAAAAGATTGTTGCTTCAAACACAATGATTATCAAGAGTAATCCTGCTGGTGTGAAATCCCAGATCACCTTGCCAGATGGAAGCCATGTAAAACTAAATTCAGAAAGTCACCTGGAATACTCCACTAATTTTGAACAAGACCGTACTGTAAAACTCATTGGAGAGGCTTTTTTTGAGGTGGTAAGAGATACTTTAAGGCCATTCATTGTAAAAACCGGTGATTTAAGTATTCGGGTATTAGGCACATCATTTAATGTGAAGGCTTTCCCATTTGAAAAGAATATAAAGGTGGCGCTGGTTACCGGCAAAGTATTGATCGAAAAGGAGGAAGGACTTGAAAGGAAACCAGTTGAGTATTTAAATCCTAGTGAAATGCTTGTTTATAATCATCAATCATCCGGATTTAATGTCACTCAATTTGATTACAGTGAAGTGCTTGGATGGAAAAATGGAGAATTGCATTTTGATGATGCGGATTTTGATGAAGTTATTAAAAGGTTAGAAAGGTGGTATGGAGTAGATATTGTTGTTAGATCCAAAAGTGCCATGTCAGGCCGGTTTAATGGAACCTACAAAGATGAATCACTTGATGTAGTATTGGAAGGGATGGGATTTACAACTGATTTTAATTACGAAATTGTAGGTAATAAGATTTATATTAAATAAAACTTAAATAAAACATAAAAATGAAGCATATGGATACCAGTTAGAAAAAAAAGAAAGCCAGAAAATTGATAATTTTCTGGCCTTCAATAAAGATTTATATGTTGTATATGCGTTTTGACGGACGATACAAACAACATATAAACAAATCTCTCAAGTAAATAAATCACTTAAGAACTCTAAAATTATGAAATTAAAGTTACTCAGACAAGTAATTACTATGTCTAAAAGAACATTTTACGGCTTTATTTTAGTTTGCACCTGTTATGGTGCAATACTAGCCGGAGATCTGAACGCTCAAAATCTTGAAAAAAGTATTCAGAATATCTACGTTTCAATTGAGGTTACCAATGTGCCGGTGCGTCAGGTACTGGATCAAATTGAACGTGAAACAGGATTTGTATTTGCATATAATAGCGAAAAAGTGAATCTGAATCATAAAGTTTCTTTGAAATTTAAAAAGTCAGATCTGGCAAGCATCCTCATGGAAATATCCAGAGAGTCTAATTTAAAATTCAAAAGAATCAACAATTACATTCATATTGGTAAAAGGAAAACCTTCGAATCAATTCAGGTTGAGGAAAAAATTTCCGAACAAACCCGAACCATTACGGGTAAGGTTACATCCATGGAAGATGAAGGTGGTCTGCCGGGTGTAAACGTAATTGTAAAAGGCACGTCTACCGGATCTGTTACCGATGTGGAAGGAAATTATTCACTTGAAGTTCCGGAAGAAAATGCAATACTGGTTTTTAGCTCAATTGGTTATGTACAGGAAGAGGTAGTTGTTGGAAACCTGTCGGTTATTGACATCATGCTTTCTCCGGACATTACTGCTTTAGAGGAAATCGTTGTTGTGGGCTACGGCACCATGCGCAAAAGTGACCTTACCGGAGCCGTAGGACAAATCTCCGGTGATGAGCTATTAAGAACACCAAGCGTTAGCGTGGCGCAGTCGCTTCAGGGAAGAATACCCGGCGTGCGCGTTATTAATAGTCAGGAACCCGGAGGTTCTGCTGAAATACGCATCAGGGGTATTTCTACCATCAATAATTCAAAGCCATTATATGTAATTGATGGTTTCCTCACCGGCGGCATGGATCACTTGCACCCAACCGACATTAAAAGTATAGAGGTGCTCAAGGATGCTTCTTCCACCTCAATATATGGCTCAAGGGGTGCTAACGGCGTTATATTGGTTACGACAAACTCAGGTAGCTTTGAAAAGAAGGCCACCGTTAGTGTTAATTCGTATGTGGGTTTCTCGCAGGCAGTTGAGTTTTATGACATGGCAGACGCCACCCAATTCAGCACATTGTATCTTGAAGCAATGGATAATGCAGGAGCAAATATTGGTACGCAGGAAAAAGCCATGATGGATTATATCATTGCTAACAATCTGAAAGGTACGGACTGGCAGGCGGAATTTTACCAGCCGGGATTTACCCAGAACCACTCCGTTAACCTGAACGGAGGATCTGAAAAAATGGCTTACGACATCAGTGCTTCCTATGCCAGGGAGTCTGGTATTGCCAGAGATGGTTTTGCGCAGAAGCTGTTTTTGCATGCCAACAATGATTACAAGATAAGCGACCGCATCACCGTTGGAACAAAACTGAACTTCTATACTTCAGATGGCACTCATGTAAGTCCGACAAATGGCGTTAGCAGAGAACCGATAATCCCTGCTTGGGATAGTTATACAAGTTATTATCCGGAGCCGGTAATCCAGGATGTAAGCAATCCGGCCTACCATTCTGATGAAAGGATCGACTATTATATCAGCACGCCGTATAAGAGTTTCCGGGCGAAAGCGTATATTAACATAGACGACTTGTTTCTGAAAGGCCTTAGCTTCAGATCAAATTTTGGCATTACGAACAATTTTGATCCAAATAAGGAATTTAAGCCGATATACGTCATCGGCAATGATACCAGATTCGCGACATCGCTTAAGGAGGAAAGAACAGAATCCACGGATTGGGTATGGTCCAACTATTTTACTTATAACAGGCGTTTTAAAGATCACCAGATTAACCTGACAGCAGGTATGGAGTCGAGCTTGTGGCAGCAGAATACAATCGGCATAAAAGTTTTCGATGTGGCTGACAACAGGAACATGTGGTATGTTGACCAAGCTCAGGATTTGATCAACCGCGATGTATGGGGTAGCGCAGGCCATCGTGCAATACTATCTTACTATGGTCGGCTAAACTACGCATTAAAGGATCGCTATATGGTAATGCTTAGTATGCGTAGAGATGGGTCTTCAAAATTCATAGGCGATTATACCTGGGGAAATTTTCCGGCAGTCTCTTTTGGCTGGAACATAGCTGAGGAGTCATTTATAAAGGGCACTTCCTGGATCGACTTTCTGAAAATAAGGGGAGGCTGGGGCCAGGTAGGAAATCAGGGTTCGGCCGGTTTGAACGACTATGCGGGATTGGTTACGCGCGGATATCAGACTACCATGGGAGTAAACCAGAACAGGTACGACGGCGCCGTTCAGCTGAACAGCGCTAACAAGAGTATCCATTGGGAAGTGGCGGAGCAAAGCAATATCGGGTTTGACTATGAATTCATGGGAAGCAGACTTACCGGTAGTTTCGACTATTTTATCCGCAATACCAAGGATATGATCATTTCAACACCGATACCTTATTACGCGGCTAAGGAACGACCAAAATATAATTCTGCAACCATGAGGAGTGAGGGTTACGAGTTTGATATAAGCTATCAGGGTAAAATTAACAGCGATTTTAGTTACTCCATTTCGTTGAATGCGTCTACTGCAAAAAATGAAATAAGGGATCTGCATGAACCGATCTATGGCAATGGTAATGAACTGAATACCATCACTCAGGAAGGTCTGCCGGCCGGGTCTTTTTACGGTTACCAGACCGATGGTATCATCAAAAACCAGGCGGAACTTGATGAGTACCTGCTCAATGTCTCTTACGGAAATCCGGGTATAGGGGACGTGAGGTTTGTGGATCAGATGACCGATGTTGACGATGATGGTATCCTTGAAAAAGATGGCGTGATAACCGGTGATGACAGGGTAGTGCTTGGCAACCCCTGGCCGAATTTTTTTGCAGGAGCAGATATCTTTCTTAGATATAAGGGCTTTGACCTCGGACTTATATTTTATGGCGAGTCTGGGAAAGATATATGGAACAGAATGGCTCAGATATATGGAAAAACCGACATGAACGGTAGCAATGTGTTCGCTTCCCGTATGGACAGGTGGACTCCAAGTAACCCTGATTCAGATCAGCCAAGGATGTTTTTTGGCGATCCTGGAAAGAATGGAAATGCAGACGACAGGTACATCGTGGATGGTTCCTACTTTCGTCTCAGAAACCTGAATATAGGTTACAATCTTCCTCAGACTGTGCTTGACAAAATTGGCGTGACTAACCTGAGGGTTTACGGTTCAATTGACAATGTAATTACGCTTTCAGGATATACCGGTCTGAATCCTGAAATCGGTAAACGGGATAATCAGAATGCAGCTACCAGTTCCGGGTTCGATTTTAACATGTATCCGGTTGTACGATCATTTATTCTGGGAGTAAACATTGGAATCTAAGCGTAGGACTTAAAAATAATATGTTATGAAAAATTTAAAATTTTATATTTCAGCCATCGTCTTAATGGCAATATCAATATCTTGTAACGACGATTTTTTGGACAGGCCTCCGCTTGGCCAGGAAAGCGCTGATGGATATTTTTATAATAATCAGAATGCGGTATTGGCTATAAACGGCTGTTACGATGTGCTTATTCAAAACGAAGGGGCATCCCCCGATGCCGTTCATTTAAAGCACCATTATGAGTTCGTACTTGGGGAATCTGCCTCCAACAATGCCCATGTGGGGAGTAAACACTCCGACGGACAAGGGAAAATTCAACAAAAGATTGAATATTGGGAAGCAGAGAATGATAACGAATATGTGATCGCTTGGTGGATAAAGTCCTATGTGGGTGTTCAGCGAAGTAATTTTGTGTTGAATTATTTACCTCAATCAGAAGATGTTACTCCTGAGCTAAAGTCGCGGATTCTTGGCGAAGCAGCTTTTCTGAGAGCATATCATTTCTTTTCTCTGGTGCGTCACTTTGGCGGAGTACCACTGACCCTTGCCACGGTTCAGCCTGATGAATATGGAATGGTACCCCGCGCTTCCATGTACGAGGTTTTTGCCCAGATAGATGCTGACCTCAGAGATGCCATAAATAGATTGCCAAATAAGGGAGAGTATGCCGCTGATGATGTAGGCAGGGTTACCAAAGGAGCTGCCCAGGCTTTACTCGCCCGTGTTTACATGTATCAGATCGGAGCGGACACTCAAAATGACAAAGATTGGGGTGATGTATATGATCTGACCAGCGCTGTAATTAATTCAGGAAACTATTCGCTCATGTCAAATTATGCGAATGTATTTGGCAATGACAACGAGAATAGTAGCGAGTCGGTTTTTGAATACCAAAGTACAGAAGGAGATGATAATTTTCAGCCAGGGAAAACAGGCCAGAACATATCCAACTATACTGGGCCGCGCAAAGCCAATAGTGACCGCTCTGGTTGGGGATTTCTTCAGCCATCAAGGGAATTTTATGAGTGGTTCCCTAATGATGATCCGAGAAAGTCTTCTACCTTGTGGGGAGAGCGCTATAATGGTCATGTGCTTTTCGGCGAGGTACAGACCCGTAACACGGGTCAGATGAGTTCGGAATTTTACCAACGAAAGTTTGCCAGTGTAGATGTACCTGTCACTGTTACCAAAAAATCAAACAGGTATAACTACCGTATTCTCCGATATTCGGATGTGCTTTTGATGCATGCTGAGGCTGCTTACAATCAGGGTAATGAGGCCGAAGCAAGAGCCAGGGTCAATGAAGTGCGTACCAGGGCCAGAAATAGTACCTATGCCATGGGATTTACAACAAGCGGTATTTTCACCTATGATCCGTTTATAAATCCGGGAGTATCGGATATTGCCGGGTCTGTTACCGGTCAGGCCTTGCTGGATGCTATTTGGACAGAGAGAAGGCTTGAGTTGGCATTAGAAGGCTATAGTTCGTGGGATTTGATCAGAACAGGACGCTATGTGGATGCCATGGAAATTGCCAAGGAGTTGTATAACGACTCTGAGAGCCAATACTATGGCGGTATTGACAAAGTGGACGACTCAGGGATGGAGTTGTTTACTACCGGAATAAGGTCGCGTATACTCAGTCGCTCGATTGACGGCCCTGGGGGAAACAAGATTCCTTTACTTCCCATTCCTCAGTATGAACAAGACAACTGGGGCGTGAGTCAAAATCCTGGTTATGGTGGTGCTGAATGATAAATAAAAAAAATAAACGCTATGAATTATATAAAAAAAATAATACCTGTATTCTTAATCGTAATTGGACTTTTAAGTTGTATCGAAGAAAAGCCATGGTCTGAGGATTTCGACATTGATTATCCGGTGTCTTCCATATCATCTGTTTCGCCCATGTCGCAGGCAATAGGCGGTGAAGTTACAATTTCAGGAGCTAATTTGGAGCATGTTCTTGTCGTGCGTATTGGTAATGCCGAATGCACAATAACAAGTCAAAGTGCCGGTAGCATTACATTTACGGTTTCAGATTTTGCACAAACGAATTATGTCTCTGTAGAAAACCTCTACATGAGGGAGTTTGTGTATGATGAGGCAATGTTTAAAGTGCAGTAATAGCATGTGTGAATAAGGAGTGATAAAAATTGTGGTTTTATCACTCCTTATGACACTAATAATGTATTAATCCATCATAGTTTTTTTGATATTCAACTTGGCGCTTTAGGTCCTGATTAGGGGATTTGAAGCGTTAGGATTGGATATGTATGCCCGGAAAAGCAACACTTCAATTAAATTATAGTCAAACTGTTAGTTCCTCATTTCTTACTGCCAGATATTTGGTTGATGAACCAAAGGGTTGGAAAAAATGGCCGAAAAATCCTATTCCACATACATTATAGTGGTATTTATCCTGATTGTATATGTAGTAATACCGTCTTTTGCGCTGATTGTATTTTCAGTAAACTGTAAAGATAATGTCCAAACAATAAACCCAAAAGCATCAAAAGAAGCTGTGGAATTATTAAATCATTTTTATGAGATCAAAGGCAAGGCATTAATTGCCGGCCAGCATAATGTTTTGGGGAAAATGTCTGAAGTTGATGATCGGATACATGCCCTAACCGGTTTTTATCCAGCGATGTGGGGGGGTGATTTCGGATTTGCCGATTCAACACATGATATTGATAATATAGCGTATCGTAAATTCCTGGTTTCCGAAATTAAAAAAAAATATGAGGGTGGGGCCATCATAACGATGTCGTATCATCAGGCAAATCCAGCCATTGGCGAGCCTTGCCAATTTAAAGGCGGTGTTATAAGCAGGCTTTCAGACGAGCAATGGAAAGAATTAACCACCGTTGGAACTCCCTTATATGAAAAATGGAGAAAGCAAATGGATAAACTTGCTTTTTACCTGAAGAAATTAGAGGAGATGAATATTCCGATCATGTTCAGGCCTTATCATGAAATGAACGGTAGTTGGTTTTGGTGGGGAGGCAGGTCAGGTGAAGATGGATATATAAAGCTTTGGAAACAGCTTTATTACTATTACACCTACGAGCACAAATTGAATAACCTGATCTGGGTTTGGTCACCTGATAACCCCAGGCATGGACTTAAAGAATTTTATCCCGGAGATGAATTCGTAGATATGATAGGGTGCGATATTTACCCGAAAAAAGACACTAATGTTGTGTACGATCCGAATATTTATAAGCAGATAGTTGCGATCGCAGGTGATAAACCGGTTGGAATTGGTGAGTGCAGTATTTTTCCGTCTGCTGAAATTATTGAGCAACAGCCCCTCTGGACATGGTTTCTGGCATGGGGCGGGATGGTATTCAGGAACGAAAATGAGGATATTGTCAACTTATACAATTATCATAAAACCAAATCTTTAGATGTCAATTATTAATAGTATTTATTATATGGGAAGGTTAATAAGTTATTTTATTTCGGGTAGTATAAGAAGTTCATTTTCCAAATATTCAGCAACAATATTTCTGTCATTGACACTAATAATGTGTTCTGGTCCTATTGATACCCGGGAAGCTCCAAATATATTACTTATCCAGGTTGACGACCTGGGGATAGGTGATTTGGCTGTTAATGGAAATCGGAACATTAAAACACCAAATATTGACAGACTTGCTGGGGAAGCGGTATCCTATAAGGACTTTTATGTGGAGGCGCTTTGTGCCCCTACCAGAGCTTCAATGCTTACGGGACGTCAATTTTGGAAAACCGGCGTGTCAGGAGTGCATGGAGGTAGAGATTTTGTAAATCTCAATGAAGTAATGTTTCCCGAACTATTGCAACAGGCAGGGTACACCACAGGTATGTGGGGGAAGTGGCATTCAGGAAAAACAGATGGCTATTTCCCCTGGGACAGGGGATTTGATGAAGCTTATTATGCTACTTTATATAATCACTACAACAATGTAGGTGTATTGAATGGAGAGCGGGTTGAAACAAAAGGATGGGCCACTGATAGGATTACTGATTTTGCAATAGATTTTATTCAAAAAAACAGGGACAATAAATTTCTTGCCTATGTATCATATATGGCACCTCACGAACCCTGGTATGCTCCGGATATTCTGACTGAAAAATACACCAACCTTGGTTTGTCAAAACCATTGGCAACCTTGTATGGAATGATAGAACAAGTTGATGCAAATGTTGGAAGGCTACTAGAAATGCTAAAAAAGACCGGGATCGATGAATCTACGGTAGTACTATTTTTAAGTGATAATGGCCCTACCCAATACTGTTCAAGATTTGGCAAATTAAGTGATGAAGACTGGAAGTTGCGCAATCCTGGTGAATTAAGAGGCGCCAAAGGATATATCTGGGAAAATGGTATAAAATCCCCACTATATATACGATGGAAAGGGAAAACAATACCTACAATTAAATATGGGATTTGCTCCATTACCGACATCTTTCCTACAATTGTTGAACTTGCCGGTGCTGATATTCAGGATGTTAAAGCTCCTTTGGATGGGGAGAACTTAAAGCCACTGAAGCCGGAAGAGTATCATCATAACGAACGAAATATTTTTTTGAGTAAGCACACACCAAAGTTCTCAACTGAGTTTGCTCAAAATGGAGAAAGAATATTACCTCATTATCCTATAAATAAAAATATTAAAGAAAAGCTGGTTGCGCACGACCAAACAATTGGGATACGGAATAACAGGTATAAATTGGTGCAACAAGGCTCAAATGCTGACATTTCTGTTTTCGATATGTTTACAGATCCAAGAGAGACCACAAGTCTCAACGATTCAGTCTCACAGGTAGAAATGTTAACAAGCCAATTATATCATTGGTTTGATGAGCTAAAAAACGAACCTCATTCGTTTGAAGGGCCTGTTCACCAAATTGGTTTTGATGACCGAAAGCAAAGCAAAATTTATACCTGTGCCCCGGGAAAAATTTCATCCAATCTTGATAACCATGCTCATTACCTGGCTAATTGGAAAAAGGAGGGCGATTATGCAACATATAATATTAATGTGAATACCCCTGGAAAGTATCAAATCAACCTGGTGTACCGGATAATGCCCCTTCATGAATATAAATTCACTGTCTCGGCCGGATCCGGTAAAATATCGAAATCAATAAAAAATATTGAAAAGGATGCCTGGTTCGATACCCTGTTTGAGCAGGAAAGTGCTTACGGTGATATGAATGAAATTGGAAATGCAAAAATTGGCATCATTCAACTTGATAAGGACATTACTGAATTGAAAATTGAACTTAATAAAGCACTGACCTTACAAGGTACCCAGTCTGATTTCCAATTATTGACGATAAATTTTGACAGAATAGAGTGACGGGATAATTATAAATGATTCATTGTTTTTTGTGAAAAACCATAAAACAGCGACACAGAAAAAAGTTTAGTATTTAAAATGGTATGCTGGTTTTATGATTAAGGAGATAAACCGTTAGACGAAAACAAGAAAGTGTCAGTTGCTTTAATTAACTGAGTAACTGCATATATAATTCACATGTTTAACTATAAATTTTAAAATCATGAAAAATTTTCTATGGCTTAAGTTGGCAGCGTTTCTATGCGTATTCCACCTTAGTAATGTATCATTTGCACAATATCCTTTTCCGCCGGATCGATTCCCTGTAATAGTGGATGGAACTCAATTGGAAATAAACGATTGCTCCGGAAGAAGATTCTTCCTTTCCGGAATGGTTGACAATTATCCAAATAGCGGACTTCAGCTTTCTGCGTACGACCATGCCGAAATGGAAGCTCAGGTTGAGAACCATGAAGCAATTGGCGCAACCGCCATGCGATGGAATACATTTCTGAGAGGTAGGGATTTAAGATGGGATGCGAACGGTTATGTAACAGGGATGTGCGATAGTGCTGTCGCACATATAAAAGATGGCCTGGATCTGGCTTATGAACATGGAATTGTGATACAAATTGTACTTTCTACCGCCCATTTCCTTCAATGGGGATGGGATGGGGAGACACCTGAAAATGTGACAAGAGTAAACAACAACAAGTTTATGTTTGAAGATACAGTAGCTACACAAGCTTATATCGATAATGTCATAAAACCCATAACCCAGACTATAGGAGTTCACCCGGGCTTAATGGGTTACTGTATAATCAATGAAGCATCGGGGATGTATTATGCTGAGGATGCCGAGACAGGAACCTGGTCGGATGTTAAGGTACATTTGGTTGACTTTCAAGGGTATGTCAATCGGGTTGCTTCTGAGATTCATACCAATCAGCCGGGCGCTATATGCAGCGTTTCAGGCGTGGCTTATGGCATCTATCAATATGGTGATTCGGTATTAATAGCCCAGGGAGGGAAAAGCAATGGAACTATGGATATACACCAGGTCCAATTTTATCCACAAAACCATCCAGTAGAGTGGTCGCCATATGTACATACCCCTCAGGAATTTGTTACTGCTTATGGAGGGGGATTAAAACCTTTCATCTGTGGAGAAACCCCAATAGAAGGAGTTGGAGTATACGGACTGGGAGAGGCTTATGAACTATTATGGACTGAGGGACACTCGGGAGGTTTTACCTGGAGTTTAAATGTTTATGAGGGTATGAATGCGGGCGATAAGGCAACGGTAGATGCTGCATACACCGATTTGTATGACGCCTATCTTGTGAATAATGATTTCAACGGAAGTCAATGTTCCAATCATTTATATGCTACACCTGTCAGCCAAACTGTTCCGGTTTCTGCCGGAAATACTGATCTGATAGTAATATCAGACAAAAATTGGTCTGCATCAGACGATGCCGGATGGTGTAGCCTTAGCCCTTCTTCTGGCAGCAATAACGATACTATAACTGTTTCCTACACTGTGAACACAGGAGCAGAAAGGACAGCAAACATAACTCTCAGTGCGACGGGAGTGTCAGATTATATTGTGTCCGTTTATCAGGAAGGTGATTTTTTACATGTTTTACCTGACAGCTCAAATGTAGGTCGATCGTCCGGGATAGTTAACTTAACCGTATCTTCAAATCTCAGCAATTGGTCTGCAGTGGACGATGCCGGATGGTGTACCCTTAGCCCTTCTTCTGGCAGCAATAATGACGTAGTAGTTGCCTCCATCACCGAGAACACGGGAGCAGAAAGGACTGCAAATATAACTTTCTCTGTCTCAGGAGCACCGGATGTTGTTGTAACGATTACGCAAGCCCAATATGAATCTATTGGAGTATTTCAACAAAGTACCGAAACCGACAAAATCGTGTCAGTGGAGGCTGAACATTACATTAGGGCTATAGTTGGTACTGGTGCTTTCTCGACCCATAGCTGGATAGAAACCAACACCCCGAGTGGATATTCCGGAAACAGTGCGAAGGTTACTAATCCAAATAATGGGACTAATGCCTCCAATGTTGGCGATGCTGAGAATTATGCCCCGCGTTTGGAATTTGATGTGAACTTCACAGAAACCGGAACACACTACGTTTGGCTAAGAGTCTATACCAATAGTAGTAATGGTGACAATTCAATTCATGCAGGACTGAATGGTTCAATATCAGCGGCAAACATGAACCTCGGCACGGGGTCAGCCTGGGCATGGAAAGAATTATTGAATGCTGGTGGGGCACGTGCAACAATAAATGTCCCATCTACCGGTGAACACACTTTTGGCTTATTCATGCGGGAAGATGGAGCCCATGTTGATAAAATTGTACTTACAACAAATGTTAATTACACCCCGACAGGAACCGGGCCTGCTGAAAGCGAGCAGACAGGGGCTAGTTCATTAAACGTAACACCTGCCAACCACGATGTAAGCCCTTCAGCAGACAGTGTTGATTTTACGGTAACATCAAATGTCAATTGGTCAGTATCGGATGATGCCGGATGGTTAACCCTAAATCCCTCATCGGGCAGCAATAACGGTACAGTGACCGCTTCCTACACCGAGAACACCGGAGCAGAAAGGATAGCAAACATAACGTTCTCTGCCTCGGGAGTATCAGATGTAGTTAGGACTGTTACACAGGAAGCAAAAAGTCTGGCCGTAACACCTGCCAACTACGATGTAAGCTCTTCGGCAGACAGTGTTGATTTTACTGTAACATCAAATGTCAGTTGGTCTGCAGTGGACGATGCCGGATGGTTAACCCTAAATCCCTCATCGGGCAGCAATAACGGGACGGTGACCGCCTCCTACACCGAGAACACTGGAGTTGAAAGGACTGCAAACATAACTTTCTCTGCCTCGGGAGTATCAGATGTAGTTAGGACTGTTATACAAGCTGATGGAACATCTGCAAATGGTTTCCAGCAAGACAGCGGGTCAGACAAAATTGTATCTATGGAGGGGGAAAATTACCACAATAATATTGATGGTTCCGGTTCCTATTCTACCCATAGTTGGATTTCAACCAGCACCCCAACTGGTTATTCGGGAGATGGGGCAATGGTTACAGATCCTAACAATGGTACTAATATTTCCTCGCAAAGCGACGCAGAAAACTATGCGCCAACCCTGGAATTTGTTGTGAACTTTGTAACAACAGGAACTCACTATATCTGGCTTCACGTCAATTCCAATAATAGCGGTAGCGATAATTCAATACATGCAGGACTGGATGGTTCAATAACAGCATTAAGATTGGAATGCGGAATTAACTCAAACTGGATTTGGAAAAGTTTCAAAGCAGGGGGCAGCCGTCCAACAATAAATGTAACATCTACGGGCGAGCACACTTTTGGCTTATTCATGCGGGAAGATGGTCTCAAGATTGATAAAATTGTACTAACAACAAATGTTGATTATGTTCCAACAGGAATGGGCCCGGCAGAAAGCTATAATGGTGGCGGCGGCAGGAAAAGTGCAACACTTCTTAAATCCCTTGAAATTACTATCGATAATGAATTATCTCTGAATATTTACCCAAACCCAAGTTCTGGGAATGTACATATAAATTTGGGGAACAATCAAGCTGGAGATGTTCGGATTAGCATTGTAAATTTAAATGGACAGGCAGTCCTGACAAAGCAATTTCATTTAGCTGCCCAGTCAAAAGGCGTTGATGTATCATTACCAAACCTTGTGGAAGGAGTATATCTGATCAAGCTTCAAATGGCAGGACAGACCAGGATAAAGAAGTTGGTAGTAAAATAATATCTTCCATTATATCAATCCCGACAATAAACTTGTCGGGATTGATTTTAAATGCAACAATGAAAAAAATTCAATGAGTGGCTTAATAAAATAAAATATAATGAAAAAAGTGAGGGATATGTTATTAAGGCCATTTATGGCAACAACCGTTTGCTTATTAGCATCCGTAATTATCGGATGCAATAATACGATAAATGAATCTCCTATTGAAAATGCAAAATATGAGCCAACTTGGGAATCTTTAAAAAGGCATACAACACCAGAATGGATGCGCGATGGAAAATTTGGAATATATACCCATTGGGGTGCTTATTCTGTCCCTGCCAAAGGGCAAAATGGCACATGGTACCCTCATTTTATTTATACAGATAACAAAGATATTGTCGATTTCCATGAGTCAAATTACGGCCCTGTTGCTGAGTTCGGATATAAAGATTTTATTCCCATGTTCAAAGGAGAGAAATTTGATGCGGATGAATGGGCAGAGCTCTTCAAAAAATCAGGCGCCCGGTTTGCCGGTCCGGTAGCAGAACATCACGATGGCTTTGCTATGTGGGACACCAAATTCTCGGAATGGAATTCAGTAAATATGGGGCCTAAGCGCGATATAGTAGGTGAACTGGAGAAGGCAATTAAAAAGCGGGACATGAAATTTGTAACTGCTTTTCATCATGCGGCAAACTACTTTTTTTTTCCTGTTTGGGATAAGCGATTGGATTGCAGCAATCCTAAGTATTCCGGTTTGTACGGACAAATTCACGAAAAACATGACCCTCCGAGCAAGGAATGGCTGGATGAATGGCATGGGAAATTGATTGAAGTGATTGACAATTATTCACCCGATTATATATGGTTTGATTTTAAGCTTGATTTGGTTCGGGAAAGCTATGTAAAAGATTTTGTGGCATATTATTACAACAATGCTGAAAAACGGAATAAGGATGTAATTATCAGCTATAAAGATCATGACCTGCCTCCTGGTGTCGGATTGCTGGATATGGAACTTGCGCAACAGGATAATTTGACGCACAGCGAATGGATAACGGATACTTCGGTTGATGACCAGGGTGCGTGGTCTTATGTGGAAGGGGCTAAATATAAATCAGTAAATCGACTGGTAGATAATCTGGTAGATCGTGTGAGCAAAAATGGATATTTACTTCTCAATGTTGGGCCAAAAGCAGATGGTACAATTCCTGTAGAGGCAAAAAAATGTTTGTTGGGGATTGGGGAATGGTTAGATATAAATGGTGAAGCTATTTATGGGACCTCGGCATGGACAAAGTTTGGTGAAGGTCCGGCAGAAAAATTTGAAAAGAAAAACTTCAATAATGAAAAGGATGTAAATTATACTGCTCAGGATATTCGCTTTACAGTCAAGGATAAGGTGCTTTACGCGATTGTTTTGGATTGGCCTGAAAATGATGTCCTTATAAGAGGTGTCGTTCCTGGTTGGGGAGGCGGAAAGAAAACGGACGGATATAATTTGTATCCAGATGAAATTAAGGCGATCACCATGTTAGGTTCTGATGAAGGTGAATTGGAGTGGGATTATGATACTATGGATGGACTAACCATAAAACCACCAAAGTCAAAACCTTGTAAGCACGCTTTTGTATTTAAAATTGAACGGAATTTATAAAATAATTAATCGCCGCAAATGAAAAATACACCTTTTAAAATAATTGCTTTTTTATGTATAATAAGCTTGGGATTGGACTCAATGGCAATGGCCCAATTCGCAGTGTTTTCACCCGATGGTAAAATTGAAGTAAAAGTAAATATTGGAGAATCCTTATCGTATGCTGTTTATTTTAATGGCAAGACCGTGCTTCAAGATTCTCCGATTGGTTTTACATTCAAAAACGCACCTCCATTGGGGAAGGATATGCAAGTTATCGAGTCAGATCATTTAGAGATAAACGATACCTGGAAGCCAGTATTAAAACGGAAAAGTGAAGTTTTAAACCATTGTAACCAATTGCAATTGCAACTGAAAGAATCCAGATTTCCTAGCCGGAAAATTAATTTGATTTTTAGGGCGTACAATGATGGTGTTGCATTTAGAACTGAATTTCTGGGGGAACAGAAGAAACATCAGTTTACGATTACAGATGAGGAGACCAGTTTCATTTTCAAGGATGATTACACATGTTGGGCTGCCAATCATAAAGGCTATGGAAGCCATCAGGAAAATGAGTATTTCGAACGAAAGCTTTCCGACGTGGAAGATGAATGGGTGGTTGGATTGCCCATGACTGTGAAAGTTGATGAAACATGCTATGTTGCCATCACCGAAGCCAATCTGACGAATTTTGCAGGCATGTATCTCAAACCTGCAACTAAAGAAAGTGTCACAGGTATGAAGGTTCAGCTGTCACCATTGCCCAAAGCGGAGAAAGGTGAAGATAAGGTAATTCTAAGCCTCCCTCATAAAACGCCTTGGAGAGTTCTGATGATTGCTGATACGCCAGGAAAATTAGTTGAATCCGAGATTATTACCAACCTGAATGAATCTTGTGCCATAGAGGATCCCTCATGGATAAAACCAGGGATTTCTGCCTGGGATCACTGGTGGAGTGGCAGGGTGAAAATGGATACTGAAACGATCAAGGAATACATCGATTTGGCGGCTGATATGGGCTGGCCCTACCAGTTGATCGACTGGCAATGGTATGGGCCGTATAATTTGCCTGATGCAGATATTACCACTGTTACCGAATCTGTCGATATGCCTGAAATATTAGATTATGCCAAAAGCAAAAATGTCAGATGTTGGTTGTGGCTTTACTGGACAGATGTAGATAAATCAGATTTTGAAAATGCCTGTGCCTTGTATGAAAGTTGGGGGATTGCAGGAATTAAAATAGACTTTATGGCTCGTGACGATCAGGAGATGGTGAACTGGTATCATAAAATTGTGAAAACAGCAGCCCGGCATCATTTGATGGTTGATTTCCATGGAGCTTATAAACCCACGGGTTTTCGGCGTACCTACCCAAACCTGATGACACGTGAAGGTGTATTGGGGAATGAATACAACAAATGGTCTATGAGGGTAACACCAGAACATTGCTTAACACTCCCTTTTACCCGGATGCTGGCGGGTCCAATGGATTTTACACCGGGAGGTTTTAGAAACCGGAATGGTGAAGCCTTTGCCAATGAATTGCCAAGCAATGTATTGGGAACAAGGTGTTTTCAACTGGCTCAATTTGTGATTTACGATAGCCCTTATCAGGTGGCATGCGACCATCCGACTCAGTATAAAAATCAAAAAGGGCTGGAGTTTCTTAAAAAAGTAAAGACCGTTTGGGACGATACCAAAGTCCTTAATGGAGAAATCGGTAAATATATTACCATGGCGAGAAGGTCAGAGAGTGAATGGTTTATTGGTTCCATGACAAACAGCTTCGAGCGCGAGCTTGAAATCGCACTGGATTTCCTTGATGCCGGGAAATATGAAATGGTTTCATTCGCCGACGCTCCTGATTCCGGGGATGATGCTACTAAACTTATACGCTTGGAAACTACAGTAAAAAAAGGACAGTCATTAAAAATAAAAATGGCACCCGGAGGTGGCTTTGCAGCATATTTAGTTCCAATTAAATAGTTGCCAAATAGTAGGAATATGAAGAATTTAGTAAATGTAGGTTTCGTAATTTTGTTTTGTACTGTACTTTTTTTAATAAACGTCAATGTTAATGCTCAACAAGATTCTATAAATCTTGCTCAAGATAATCAGGTAGAACAATGGACTATCTTCGAAATAGAATTAAATGGTCCGGAAAACGGAAATCCATTTTTGGATGTGTCGTTAGCTGCATCATTTATTCATGGAGATTCAATGATTACTGCAAACGGCTTTTATGATGGTGACGGTACTTATCGTATCCGATTTATGCCTCATAAGCAGGGTTTATGGTCTTATGTGACTTCGAGTAATAGTGATGTTATAGATGGGATAAGTGGAAGGTTTACTGTAAAAGAATCAACTGCGGGAAATCATGGGCCGGTGCGCGTAGTTGATCAATATCATTTTGCATATGCCGATGGAAAGAAGTTTTTTCATGTAGGTACCACATTGTATTGTTGGCATATGGAACGGTATGACGAAACCCTCAAAACGCTTGAAAATTCAAGCATAAACAAAGTACGTTTTATGCCATTTCCTCATAGTGGAAACAAATTTCCACCATTTAATCCATGGGAAGGAAGTGTAAACAACTGGGACTTTGACAGGCCAAATCCTGAATTCTGGAGGTTTATGGAAAATGCGGTCAAAGATTTGGGAGAAAGAGGTATTCAGGCTGATTTTATCTTTTTCCATCCCTATGAAAGTGGAGGCCGTCAAACCTGGGGACTGGGCCCGGAACTAATGACTGCAACCCAGCGTGAGAATTACCTCAAATATGCAGTCGCGAGACTTTCGGCTTACAGTAATGTTTGGTGGTCAATGGCAAATGAATATAACCTTATCAATAAAGATACATCTTACTGGGAACCCCTTGCCGCTACAGTAGCAGACGCTGATCCTTATGGCCATATGCATTCTATCCACCCCTTACCAGACGACCACTATCCGGGCTGGGGCAACCCCTGGGTTACTCACATCAGCATTCAAAGCCCTGATGTTCATAACATATCGCTTTGGCGAGAGCAATATAAGAAACCGATTATTGACGATGAATATCAATATGAAGGTAATTGGGGCTCTTGGGGTAGCCTCACCCCTGAGGAAGCAACCCGTCGTTTTTGGATAGCGATCATTGAAGGTGGATATGCTACGCATGGTGAATCCTTCAAGCCCTATGGTTTTTTCTGGAAAGGAGGAACACCACAAAGACATAGTTTTGCACGAGTTTCCTGGCTTAGTGAAGAACTTTTTAATAATGAGAAAAAGCTATTGCCAGGGGGGCTTGAAACTCAAGACGGCACTTCTGCGCATGTGGGTCAGGATTATTACCTCTATTATTACGGCAACACTATGACAAGTGAGAAGACATACAATATGTCTAAAAGGATTAAATACCGAGTTGATGTGCTTGACACCTGGAATATGACAGTTACTGAAATGGATAGCATCTACTCAGGTACTTTTACTATCAATTGGCCTTCGAGTAATTATGTTGCCGTAAGGATATACAATACCGATATAAAATAAATGATAACAAGATTAATTAAATAGGAATCATTCGGTAGCACTAAATATTGTGCATTAAACCGCGCAAATTCAGACCGATAAAAAATGAAAGATATGATAAAATTATTTATGACTATAATGCTGGCAATTGGTTCATTAAACCTTTGTGCAGCAAAACAAACAAAAGAAAAACCAAGGGTGATAGTGATGACCGATGGTGAGATTGATGACCACAGTTCCATGGTTCGGTTTCTGTTGTACACATGCGATATAGAGCTATTGGCAATTATCGAGACAAATTCTGTATTTCAACGGAGTGGGCACAGTGTTGAAGACTGGTTTGAAAAACAATTGGATGCTTATGAGGAGATTTATCCTAATTTAATTGTGCATAATCCCGATTATCCTATACCCGATAAATTAAGAAGCTTATGCCTTATTGGAGATGAAGATGAGAGTCATTTGGAAGGGTATCCACCAAAACCTGTTTGGACAGGTAAAGAGGTGCTGCAAAAACCCGATAATTGGAAAGACACACCGGGCTCGGATAGGATTGTTGAGATCCTTTTACAAAAGGATAGCAGACCTGTGCATATTCAGGCATGGGGTGGTGGGAATACCGCTGCGCGCGCATTCTATAAATTAAAATCAAAATATCCCTCGGAATATGAAAGGGCTGTGTCAAAAGTGGTTATGTACAACATCTGGTACCAGGACGGTGCGGGGAATTATATAGAATCCTATCATCCAAAAGTGACCATGCTTTTTTGCGGTTCCTTTTCAGGAACGTGGAACTATGGTAGTCAGAAATATTCATATGGATTCACTGAAAATGAGGTGAAAAACCATCATGGCCCGTTGGGAGCACTCTACCCACAAAATTATATCAGCGAGGGTGACTCCCCTGCTTTTTTGTATTCCATTGCAAATGGTCTAAGAAATGATGAAAATCCTGCATACGGTGGATGGGGTGGACGGTTCACTAAAATGGAAAGATTTCAAAATGTATATATCGATGCTTTGGACGATGAGGATAAGCGAAAATCTCTAAGCCGGTGGATTAGAGATGCTAATAGTGATTTCCAGGCAAGAATGGACTGGTGCGTTAGTCCGAACTATAAAGATGCAAATCACCCTCCCGAGGTGCATATAGAAGGAGATTGGAATGTTAAGGTTAATAGTGGCAATAGGGTAGAACTGGATGCAGGAAAATCGACTGATCCTGATGACGACTACATCACATTTGGGTGGTGGCAATATAAAGATGCTGGAAGCTATGACGGTTCAGTTGATTTTGATAATAGTAAATTGTCTAAAGTCAGTTTTATAGCCCCGAAAGTCAGTGAGCCTGAGACAATTCATGTCATTTTGAATGTGAAGGATGATGGTGTTCCGATACTTAGGGCCTATCAGCGCGTAATAATTACAGTGGTCCCATAGATTTTTTAACCTTGAATAATACATTGATAAATAGCAAAGCGGTAAAAATGCATATAGTTAAAAATCACCTCAGCATTATCTTAAGCGGCCTATGCTTTCTGATATTTTCTTGCTATAGCGTAAACGTAAATGGTCAACGCCTAAAGCGACTTAATTTAGGAATGGGGCAGCCTCAGCCAGCAGAAACCCTTCCTAAATCAAGAGTGCCGATAATATTCCCTGTTCGCAAAGAGAAAAAACGAATCCCGACAGAATTGGTACCTTCTTCTCCCAATACCTATCGGCTAAGCGCCGGATGGGAATTGAGCGAAGCGTATAAAGTAATCGCCTCTGGCGAATCTGTCTTTAGTCCGGAACTGGATAGAAGTAATTGGTACAACGCTACGGTACCCGGCACGGTGCTGACTACCCTGGTTGATCAGGGTGTATATCCGGATCCGTATTTTGGTATTAATAACCTGGCAATACCAGACACGCTTTGTCGTATGGACTGGTGGTACCGAATTACCTTTCGTCAGCCGGAGCGAAAAGGAAAAGAGAAGGCCTGGCTGCTGTTTGATGGAATTAACTACCGGGCTGAAGTGTGGTTGAACCGCAAATTACTTGGGACTATAAATGGCGCCTTTCACCGGGGCCAATTTGATGTTTCTGAAGTATTGAAACCTGATGGAGAGAATATTCTGGCTGTTCGTATTATTCCTCCCCCAAATCCGGGTTTTCCTCATGAAGCTTCACCATCTGCTGGTGGGGGCTATAATGGCGGTGAAATTTGCCTGGACGGCCCTACGTTCCTTTCTACAATTGGATGGGACTGGATGCCGGGAATTCGAGACCGTAATATCGGCATATGGCAAGATGTTTTTCTACGTTATTCCGGGTCTGTTACCATTGTCGATCCGCAGGTGATTACTGACCTGCCTTTGCCGGACACCTCATTAGCCAATGTAACCATCAGCGCGAAAGTTGTGAACCATTCACAAACAACACAAAAAGTAACCTTATCTGGCAACATAGAAAATATTTGGATTAAACAAACAGTAGAGTTGAATGCGGGAGAGCGTAAACTTGTTACGTTCTCTCCGCTTCGCTTCCCTCAACTTCGCATAGAAAATCCTCAGCTATGGTGGCCCAACAGTTACGGCGACCAGCGTTTATATACCCTTGAGCTGGTAGTTTCGTTTGGCGAACAGGAATTTGACCGTAAGTCTGTTCGTTTTGGGATTCGGGAATTATCATATGAACTTAACATTGATGCCCCGGAAAAACAAGGGTGGAGGGTAGAGTATAATCCACTAAAAGCAAATAAGGAAGGTCAGTATCCTTTTGATACCCAAATCCGCAGAGAAGCTTATCCACATCCTCCATCAAGTGTTATTTTACACGAAAGAGTTTGGGTTCCTTTGCTAAGGGATAGCATTAATATGGATGTGTTTGAAGCGCTGGCCGACACCACGATGTCTCCTTTTATGGTGTTGAAAGTGAATGGTCAACGCATTTACTGCAAGGGTGGAAACTGGGGAATGGATGATGCAATGAAACGTGTGTCACGAGAACGCTTGGAACCCTATTTTCGCCTGCACAAGGAAGCCAACATGACCATGATTCGTAACTGGACAGGTGAAAGTACCGAGGAGGTATTTTATGAGCTTGCTGATGAATATGGTTTACTCGTATTTAATGATTTTTGGCTGACCAAAGACTATAGGACCACCGATGTACTGGACAGCCGCTTGCTACTGGCAAATGTCAGGGATGCAGTGAAGCGTTACCGAAATCACCCTTCCATTGCCATTTGGTGTGGCCATAATGAGGGTTTCCCACTGAAAGAAGTAAGTGATGGAATTGCACAGATTATCCATAACGAAGACGAAACAAGATATTATATTCCAAGCTCAAGCTATCTGAATCTCAGTCCTAGTGGGCCATGGTCATATTTCCACGACCCCGAAAAGTACAGTCATAACGTTTTTGGATTTAATACAGAAGTAGGTATTCCTTCTATACCTCGTGCAGAATCAATGCGTAAAATGATGGCAAAAGAAGATGTCTGGCCAATGGGAGATGTCTGGGCTTATCATAATCAATATGGGCCAGAAATTGTCCCGAAATCCTTAGCAAAGTTGTATGGAAAATCAGAGACTTTGGAAGAATTCTGTAAAAAAGCTCAAGTATCAAATTACGAAAATCATCGGGCGATGTTTGAATCCTGGAATAGTAAACTCTGGAATAATGTTAGTGGTGTCATGCTCTGGATGTCTCATCCCGCCTGGCCAGATATCAAATGGCAAATATATTCGTGGGATTATGAAACACTTGGGTCATATTTTGGAACGAAAAAAGCACTTGAACCTATTCATATTCAGATGAATCTAGCCGATCATAAGGTAGTAGCAATTAATACAACACTGAAGTCAATATCAAAGGCTGAAGTATCAGTCCTAATCTTTGATATAAGGGCAAGTTTGTTGTTTGAGAAGTATCTGGTTCAAGATATAAATGAGAACCAACTTACCGAATGTTATGCCATAGAATGGCCTGAAAGGTTGCCAGACCAATATCTGCTTGTGCTTGAATTAAAAGATCAGTCAGGCAAGCTCATTTCTGAAAACAGATATTGGCTTGCCAATCCAAATATTGAGAGGAACTTCCTCAAGTTTAATGAGATGAAGCATGTTGTGCTTACCGGTAAAACCTATATAGAAAGTAACAATGGAAAAATGGAGAGAGTGGTTGAGGTTACAAACTCTTCAGAGGCTGTGGCCTTGTCCATAAAACTAAACTTGCGCGACGTGGCCACAGGTGAACGTATATTGCCTGCCTATTTTAGCGATGGTTATTTCACCCTGTTGCCTGGTGAATCTCATAAGGTTGAAGTTGATTTTATTCAGGAACGAAAGGCAACAGAAATGAAGATAACAGCAGAAGGATATAACGTGGAAATGCAACAGATTGGAAAAAGTTTTCGATAATGAAGGATAATAAAATCAATAAGAGAAATTGATATGTTAAAAAAAACAGGTTTAAATATTCTTATCGTCTTGCTTTTTCTGTCCACAGTTGCTGCGCAGGACAAGTCAACAGATCGCCCAAATATCCTTCTTTGCATTACGGATGATCAAAGCTGGGGACACACTTCCTTTGAGGGAGAAAAGGCAATAAAAACACCTGCTTTCGACAAGGTTGCCAGTGAGGGGATTTATTTCAGCAATGCATTTTGTGCCGCTCCGTCATGTTCGCCATCTCGAGGTTCCATTGTCACTGGTCAGGAAATGTGGAGGCTGGGAGAGGCTGCACAACTTTTTAGTGCGGTGCCCCAAAAATTTGAGCAGGTGAGCTTTCCACTTTTACTGAATGAAAGCGGTTATTTTATTGGTCATACTTTGAAAGGTTGGGCTCCAAATGATTTTAAAGTATATGGATGGACAAAAAATCCGCTTGGGAAAAGCTTTAATACGCATCAACTGCAACCTCCTGCCACAGGCATAGTTTCCAATGATTATGCAGAAAATTTCAATGATTTCCTGAATGAATGTCCGGATGAGCAACCATTTTTCTTTTGGTTTGGGAGTTCCGAACCCCACCGTGCTTTTGAAGCACATTCCGGAACAAGATTGGACATTGATACCAGTAAAATCACTGTACCCGGCTTCTTACCTGATGTACCAGAAATACGGAATGATATCGCGGATTATCTATTCGAAATAAAATGGGTTGACCAACATCTGGAGAAGATGATACGAATGCTTGAAGAAAGAAATTTAATGGAGAACACGATAATTGTGGTTACCAGCGATAACGGCATGGCATTTCCGGGGGCAAAAAATAATCTTTATGAATATGGGATCCATATGCCTTTAGCCATGCGTTGGCCTGAAGGAATTGAAGTAGGAGGGAGAACATCAGATGATCTTATAAGCCTTACCGACCTGGCACCAACCTTTCTTCAGGTTGCAGGAGTTGAAGTGCCGAAACAAATGACAGGGAAAAGTCTCGTGAAAATATTCAATGTGACATCTTCAGGGCGGATTGACAAACGTCGAAAATATGTTTATGCCGGAAAGGAAAGACATACGCTATGTCGTGAAAACGATCTTCCTTACCCTCAACGATCCATACGGGATCATAAATTTCTGTATATCCGAAATATAGAACCTGATCGCTGGCCTGCAGGAAGTCCGGACACAGAATCAGTGCATGGGTGGATTTATGGTGACATCGATATGTCTCCTTCTCAAACGTATCTGCTTGAACATAGACAAGAAAATGAGCTTGAAAAGTTTTTTGATTATGCCATGGCAAAACGGCCCTATGAAGAGCTCTTTGACATCATTGCCGATCCATTTTGCCTGATGAATTTGGCTTCGAAACATGAGTTTCGCAGGGTAAAAAAACACTTGTCAAAATCGCTGGATAAATACCTCATTAAAACCGAAGATCCACGTGCCTTTTCCAATAATACGTATTGGGATAACTTTCCATATTATTTCAATAATCCAAAGGGAATTGCGCCTTATAAAAATATTGAGAATCAATAAAATACACGTCAATGAAATACATTCAATCTTTATTCATACTTTTTCTACTTCTTATCACTGCAACAAGCGGGCAGGCTCAGTTTGGGCCTATCGGATATGATTTTAACGATCCCTATGTGGAGTTCGATGAACTCCGTTTTGCAGTTCGATTATCTACTGAGAGCAATATTTATTGTCCTGATCTAAGCAGCCTGAAAGTTGATAGTTCATCATCCAAAGAATTGATTTTAAGTTGCAATATGTTATCCGCAGCTGGTGGGCAGCTAATAAGTCCGGGTCAAATGGAACTGAAAATCACGAAAGTTGGAAAAGATCGTTTTTCTTTATCGGCTAAAGCCAGTCATCCTACAGAAATTTGTAAAACAATTCTTGTACTTATTAAAGATATTGAAGTAGAATCTTTTTTCTCAGAATATGCTCAGGCCAAAGGGATTAATGAGTTTAAAGATAAAAAGAATATCATGGTAAGCTATCCATCACGGGCAGCTACTATGCCGCTTGTTTTTATCACAACTCCTGACGAAGAGTGGTTTGTGCTTTCAAAAGACACGGAATTGCGTCGAAAGGGTTTTGCCTGTACATGGGATCATTTAAGCAATGAACCGGTCGTACTAATCAGCCATGATGAAGATACCCGAAAAATTTCCAATTCAATAGAATCTCCTGAATGGATAATTGGATTTGGTCATACACGTCAAGATGTTGTGGCGGAGCGATGTAAAGATTTGGAACAGAATTTCAAGCTGATCCCTTACAAAGACAAGAACAACACAAAATGGATAGATGAACTGAAGCTGGTAACATTTTTTCATGGGATACATTGGACGGGACACATGTTCAATACATACCAGCAAATGGGCGATCAACTCGAATGGATGTGCGAAACAATTGATGGAAAAAATGTAATGGCTTTTTTACCCGCCTGGGATGGAAGATATTATTGTACTTATCCCGAGCATCAACCTGATGAACGAATGGGTGGTAGTGAAGGTTTAAAACAACTTGTGGAGAGAGCGCACAAACTAGGTGTAAAAGTGGTGCTGATGTTGGGTGGCCCAAATTTGTCGACCTTCGATTTTCTAAAGAAAAACGACATGATGGATGCTGCTTTAAGAGGGTCAGATGGCTACCCTCAAATACAAAACTGGCTCGATTGGAATACTGATTTATCCATTGAAACCATGGGATTGATTATGAATTTTGGCCATCCGAAGTACAGGGACTACATGATAGAAAAAACAGGGGAACTTTTTGATACCTACAATGTAGATGGCGTTTTTCTTGATGGCACCCTACGCTGGGACAACAGCCCTGATTATTCGTCTTATGAGGGTTTGGTGGAATACACCAGCCAGGTGAGAAAAAAGTATCCTTCAAAGTTGCTGATGGGAGAGGATGGCTACGACGCTATATATGGTTTGTTTGATATGTTCCATACTTCTGGCGGGCCACTTGGGCTTGAAAACTTTATGTTGCGATACACACGTCAGTTCTATTACCTTTCATATCCAGCTGAAAATGGAAGCGCCGGAGTTCATGAGTTGGGATGGTCTGCTGATTCATACACAATAAATGCGGCGCAGCCCGAATATACAATACCGTCCATTTCGTTGCTAAACGGCGTGATTGATACCCACGGAGACCTCATTAAGAAGAAAATAGAGAAAGCTAAAAGCTGGAAGTTGAAAGATTGTGAAATCATGAATAAGTAAAAGGATTACTTATTTATGTACATATGAGGCCTGCTTCGTCTCTTATTTTTATACAAACTAATAACGTGAATTAGCGATTACTTATTAAAACTTAAAAAAATGAATAGCACTTTAAAATTATTGTTTATAGCAGTTATCCCTCTTGCAATGTCTTTTTCATGTACCGAGAAAACAAAGCAGTGGGACATTTATGAAATCGTTTTTCAGGGACCCAGTACAGGGAATCCTTTTTTGGAAGTTGAACTAAGTGCCACATTTACACATGAAGGAAAGGATAAAGAAGTAATTGGATTTTATGATGATAATGGAGTTTACAAAATCAGGTTCATGCCAGATAAGGTTGGGGAATGGACATATAGCACACACAGTAATGATGCATTATTGCACACTCAATCCGGTAAATTTGAATGCATAAAAGCATCTGGAAAAAACCATGGCCCGGTGCGGGTGAAGAATACTTTTCATTTAGCCTATGAGGACGGAACACCATACTATCAAATCGGCACAACCTGCTATGCATGGACACATCAAACAAAAGAGCTACAAGAGCAAACCCTTGAAACATTGAAGAATTCACCATTTAATAAGATTAGGATGTGTGTTTTTCCAAAAGACTATGTCTACAACAAAAATGAACCGGATTATTTCGTTTTTCAAAAAGATGAAAATGGAGCAAATGATTATACCCGTTTCAGTCCGGAGTATTTTGAGCACTTTGAAAAGCGCATACTGGACCTGCAAAAGCTCGGTATTGAAGCAGATTTAATCCTGTTTCATCCTTACGATAGGTGGGGGTATTCTAAAATGACCAATGAAGAAGATGACAGGTACCTGAAATATGTTACAGCAAGATTAAGCGCATTCAGAAATGTGTGGTGGTCCATGGCAAATGAATATGACTTAATGAAAAATAAAAAGATGTCTGATTGGGACAGGTTCTGTAAGGTGGTCTATGAAAACGATGCTTATAAACATATGTTGGGTGTACATAATTGCAGGGGTTTCTATAATCACAATAAGCCCTGGATAACACATGCCAGTATCCAATCATCAGATTTTCAGTCAGCTACCGCATGGAGGGAAAAATATCAAATGCCTTTAATCTACGATGAATGTCGGTACGAAGGAGATATCCAACATGGCTGGGGTAGGCTCACTCCAAAGCAGATGACGGGCATGTTCTGGAAAAGCTTAATATCAGGTACTTATGCAGGACATGGTGAAACATATCACCGTGAGGATAATATTCTTTGGTGGTCAAAGGGGGGAGTTCTTCACGGAAAAAGTGAAGAACGGATTAAGTTCTTTAAAAGTTACCTTAAGGACATGCCTATGGAAGGCTACAAGCCAATCGACAAATACTCCGGTGGAATTTATGGCAAACACTATTTATATTATTTTGATATTGAGAAACCCTTAGTGTGGACTTTTGACCTTCCAGAATGGCGAAATTACCAGGCCGAAATAATTGATGTATGGAACATGACATCAAAAGTTATTGATAAGAACTTCAATGGAAAATTCACTATCGATTTGCCCGGTGAAGCATATCTGGCTGTTAAAATAACTGCGGTAGGTAATTTGTATCCTGTAGCTCCAATAACAATTAATCATGATGGTGGAGGATTTTATAAAAAGGCAATGATTAAATTGACCCAGCAAGATAATGTTCCTGTATACTTTACCTTGGATGGGAGTGATCCTGATGAAAATGATGATAGATATAGTAAGCCGATTACGATCTCAGAACGGCTGACCTTCAAAGCAATTGCAATTGATAAAGAGGGTAGTAAAAGCAATATAATAGAAAGTGAATTTGCTCCCCTCCCAGACGTTCGTGAATCGCAGACCTTAGAGAATAAGTCAAAAGGGCTTCAATATATTTGCTTTGAGGGCGAATTCGATAAGCTTCCGAAAGTCGAAAGTGTGGAAATTATTAAATCAGGTATTGCTGAGCGTATTAGTACTGAGTACGGATGTGGTGAAAATCATTACTGTCTTGACTTCAACGGATACATCAAGGTGCCCGAAGATGAGGTATATACTTTCTATTCAAGGTCGGATGATGGTAGTAAACTATGGATAGGCAATGAGTTGGTGGTTGATAATGATGGTGTTCATGGGCCAATAATAAAACATGGACAAATTGTTCTCAGAAAAGGGTATCATCCAATCAGGGTACAGTTTTTTGAAAATGAATGGGATGCCATATTAAATGTTTCTTATCGCATTGCGGGGGGAGAGATGAATGCGATTTCTGCAGATATGTTATATCATGCTGAAATGTAATGATTCTAAAAAGATGAGATTTTTTTATGAGGTGATCCCAAAGTATCAGGTGACGTGTAGGCAGGCCAATCAGAGATAAGAATAACAAAGCTTTGATTGGATACACCATTCCTGACACTAGTATTAACACACTAGGTTTTCCTGATATCGAAACCAATACACTATTTGAATATAAATGATGATGACAAGTTTATTTAAAAAAAGACTCAATAAGTTGACTGAGATCAGCGATAAATTAATAAATCGTAAAAACGAGGAGGTTTTTAGTAGCCATGGAATTTATAGCCGATATAAATATCCGATATTGACTCGTGATCATATTCCACTGAGTTGGCGTTTTGATTTAAATCCGGAAACCAACCCATTTTTAATGGAACGAATTGGTTTCAATGCAACATTTAATGCCGGGGCCATAAAAATAGATGCTAAGTATCTGCTTGTTGTTCGTGTAGAAGGAAATGACAGAAAGTCCTTTTTTGCTATTGCCGAGAGCCCAAACGGCCTGGATAACTTCCGGTTTTGGGATCGCCCGATTACCCTGCCACAAACGAATGTTCCTGATACAAATGTGTATGACATGAGGCTTACACAGCATGACGATGGTTGGATTTACGGTATATTCTGTACGGAGAGAAAAGATTCAAATGCCCCTGAAGGGGATACCTCTTCAGCAGTGGCCGCAGCCGGCATCGCCCGTACAAAAGATCTGATAAACTGGGAAAGATTACCCGATTTGATATCAACAAGTGGGCAGCAAAGAAACGTAGTCCTTTTTCCTCACCTGGTTCAGGGCAAATATGCTTTTTATACCAGGCCGCAGGATGGCTTTATTGACACAGGAAAAGGGGGTGGGATTGGTTTTGGTTTGACAGATTCAATAGAAAAACCTGATATAAAAGAAGAGGTAATTGTGGATGCCAAAACCTATCACACCATTTATGAAGTGAAAAATGGATTAGGTCCCGCTCCAATCAAAACTAAGGACGGCTGGTTACAATTGGCACATGGAGTCAGAAATACCGCTGCAGGACTTAGATATACCTTGTACGTTTTTATGACCGATCTGGACAAGCCATGGGGTATGATCTACAAACCTGCTGGATATCTTCTTGCTCCATACCAGGAAGAACGAGTAGGAGATGTCTCTAATGTCGTTTTTTCTAATGGCTGGATCGCCAACGAGGATGGGAGTGTGTTTATCTATTATGCCTCCTCCGATACTCGTATGCATGTTGCCAAAACCTCAATAGACCAGCTGCTTGATTACGTAAAAAACACACCTGAAGATGGACTTACATCAGCAATGTCAGTTGCAACAATAAATGAATTGATTACCAAAAATCAGGAAATTGATGGTTGATGAAAAATCGAGATTTTCTGAATTGAAAGTAGGATTGTCCAATATCCTGAAAGAAAACATCCTGAAATACTGGATAGAAAATACAGTGGATGAAGAAAACGGTGGATTCATCGGCCAAATAAATGCTGATAACACCAAAGTGCCCGAGGCAGGTAAGGGGATTATTCTTAATGCCAGGATCCTTTGGACATTTTCAATGGCTCACAGGGTATTAAAAAATACTGAATACCGGAAGATGGCGGATAGGGCCTATCACTATATCCTTAGCCATTTTCGGGATGTTACTTATGGAGGAGTGTTTTGGGAAGTTGATTATTTGGGTAATCCAGTAAATAAAAGAAAACAGATTTATGCACAGGCTTTTACCATTTATGCACTGGCAGAATATTTCAGGATAAATAATAAAAAGGAAGTGTTGACATGGGCTATTGAATTGTATGAGCTAATTGACAAGCATAGCCTCAATAGACAAAATGGTGGCTATACCGAAGCTTTTGAAGAGAATTGGTCTCCGATGGATGATGTTCGTCTGAGTGACAAAGATGCCAACGAGAAAATAACGATGAACACGCACCTCCACATATTGGAGGCCTACACAAATTTGATCAGGGTTTGGCCAAATCAAAAATTATTAACAACGCAAAAGAAACTAATCCACTTGTTTCTGGATCAATTTATAAACAGAGATGGCCACTTAAACTTGTTTTTTGATCAATCCTGGAATCTTAAAAGTGATATTATTTCGTTTGGGCATGACATTGAAGCATCATGGTTGATGACCGAAGCTGCAGAAATTGTTGGCGATCATGACCTGATAGGCCTTACTCGACATGCGGCTTTAAAAATTGCTGATGTCCTTATGGAAGAAGGTATGGATGATGACGGTTCCATTTTTAATGAAAAAAATAGAAGTACAGGTTTTTTCGATGATGATAAACATTGGTGGCCACAGGCGGAGGGAATGGTTGGCTTTCTAGCTGCTTATCAGCATTCAGGCAATGATAAATACCTTACGCCACTATTTGACATATGGTTATTTATCCATAATAAAATCATCGATCATGAATATGGGGAATGGTATTGGAAAGTAAGTAAGGACGGCAAATTATTTGCTGAAGATGAAAAAGTAGGTTTTTGGAAATGCCCTTATCATAATTCCCGGGCGTGTATTGAAGTGATGCAACGGATTGAACTTATACAGGCAGGAGATTATGTTTTTACGACAAATAAATTAGGATCAAAATAAATAATAATGGATAACGGGAAACTTAAGATTAAAGAAAAAATTGGATATGGCTTTGGAGACTTTGCTTCTTCCATGTTTTGGAAATTATTTTCAATGTTCCTGATGATATTTTACACTGATATATATGGGTTGTCACCAGCTACTGTCGGCACCATGTTTCTGTTGGTCCGTGTGTGGGATAGTATCAATGATCCTTTGATGGGCATTATTTGCGACCGGACAAATACCAAATCCGGTAAGTTTCGCCCTTATTTGTTATGGGTGGCTGTCCCGTTTGCAGTAGTAGGTATTCTGACTTTTATAACGCCTGACTTTGGTACTTTCGGAAAACTGATATACGCCTATATCGCCTATACTTTGATGATGATGGTGTACACTGCTATAAATGTGCCTTACTCTTCGCTGATGGGTGTCATGACCTCTGATGCAAATGAACGTACTTCGCTTGCTTCATTTCGGTTTATAGGTGCTTTTTCGGGAGGGATTTTTGTAACCTCAACTGCCGCATACTTTATTGATATGTTCAAGGAGAGTGGGGCAAATGAAGCTGAGGGGTATCAATATACCGTAACCATATATGCCGTCCTGGCAGCTATCTTTTTTATAATGACCCATCGGTGGACTAAGGAAAGGGTTACACCAACAAAAGAAGAAAAATCCTCAGTAATGCAGGATCTAAAAGACCTGAGCAAGAACATACCATGGTTTATCATGATTGGCGCCGGGGTGTCATCACTTATCTTCAATTCGCTGAGGGATGGATCTATGATGTATTATTTTAAGTATTATGTACAAGACCAGATTGTCCCGGTATTTGGAATGATCACCTGGGATAAACTGGCCGCAGCCTACATGACCTTGTGGTTGGTGTCAAATATAATCGGGGTGCTGCTGGCCAGGCCTGTATCGGGTACCATAGGCAAAAAAATGACGTTCATCGTGGCCATGTTGATCTCGGCTGTAACGAGTGTATTTCTTTACTGGCTGAAGCCCGGGCAAATAGAATTGATTTTTGGCTTGAATATTATAATAGGCATTTCAGCAGGAATTGTACTTCCGTTAATTTGGTCTATGTATGCCGATATTGCTGACTTCTCTGAATGGAAAACCGGGCGGAGGGCAACGGGTCTGATATTCTCTTCGTCTTCAATGTCACAAAAAATGGGATGGACACTTGGAGGTGCCATTGCCGGATGGATTTTGGGTGCCTACGGTTTTCAGGCAAATGTTGAACAAACAGCAGAATCATTAACAGGAATACGCCTGATGCTGAGCTTTTATCCTGCTATAGGTGCCTTGCTTTCAGCTGTATTTATATACTTCTACCAATTGAATGAAGGTTTTATGGGGAAAGTAGGAGCCGAATTAAAAGAAAAAAGGGAATAGCAAATTACCATCCATTCAAGAAAATAAAATTATCACAGACTAATTATGCAGACTAATTATCACATACTAATTATCACAATCTATTATAAACTATACGCTCTATAAATCATGAAAACTTATCTATTAGGGAATCTTTTTTTAGTGTTGCTTATCGCAATCATCTCCGGATGTGACAATGTCCGGCAAAAAGAGCAGGCAGCCCGTTACATTACCATGTCCAAAGAGGTGCTTAAAGACAAAATCAAAGGAGCTTGGGCAGTACAAACCATTGGTGTAAGCTATGGTGGGCCAACAGAATTTAAATACCTTAAAAGATTCATTCCAGATAGCGTGAAAATAAATTGGTCTGATACCATGATGCATGACATGATGAAGAACAGCCCCGGCTTGTATGATGACATATATATGGATTTGACTTTTGTGGAAGTGATAGAAAGGGAAGGTTTGGACGCTCCGGCTTCATCTCATGCAAAAGCCTATGCCAATGCCAAATATTGGCTCTGGCATGCCAATCAACAAGGTCGGTACAACATCCTCCATGGTATGCTTCCCCCGGAGTCAGGGCATTGGCTCAACAATCCCCATGCCGATGATATTGACTTTCAAATAGAAGCAGATTTTGCCGGCATAATGAACCCGGGAATGCCCAATAGCGCAATGGAAATTTGTGATAAAGTTGGGCATATAATGAACTATGGGGATGGTTATTATGGGGGTGTATTGGTAGCAGGCATGTATAGTTTTGCATTTATTGAAAATGATGTCCCCACTATTATTGACAAAAGCCTGGCACTGATACCCAAAGAAAGCACCTTCTATCAGTGCATTGCCGATGTGGTGAAATGGCATAAAGAAAATCCCATGGATTGGAAGAAAAACTGGCAACTTATTGAAGATAAATGGGGATTGGACATTGGATGCCCCCAAGGGGCATTTGAGCATTTCAATATTGATGCAAAAATAAATTCCGCCTATGTGGTTCTTGGACTTTTATACGGAGAGGGGGATTTAGGTAAAACAATGGAAATTGCCACAAGGGCAGGCCAGGATTCAGATTGTAATCCCGCTACCGCAGGAGCCATACTGGGGACTGTCATTGGTTATGATAATATCCCGGAATATTGGGGAAAAGGACTTGGGCTAATTGAAGATATGGATTTTAAACATACCACCACCTCCCTGAATGATGTTTATGAAATCAGTTACAGACATGCCCTGGAACTGATCATCAAAAATGGAGGGGAAGTAAGCGATTCTGCAGTAAAAATTAAGCGGCAAAATCCCAAAACACTCCCACTTGAGCAAAGTTTCCATGGGTATACACTTGCTGACAATATTAAAATCCACAAAAAAATCAAATCAGAGGACACACAGGAATTGGTAGTGGAATTTGATGGTATAGGAATCGTTGTAAAAGGAAAAGTCAAGCATGTCGATTTCGAAAAGAAATATGCCCTTGAATCCAGTGAAGAGACTTCGGACAACTATAAGATGATAGTGGAATTCTCTATTGATGGACAATTGTCAAAAACCATGGAATTGCCTTTGAATTTCATTGAGCGCGCACACGAATTATTCTTTCAGTACGAGCTTGAGGAGGGTAAACACACCCTGAGGATTAAAGTTACAAATCCTAATGAAAAGGTCTATCTGCATCTATGGAATGCAATTACTTATACTACAAAAAATTAATATAAAATTTTATGCTATGATGAAAACGTATGCAATTCTAGGAATCGGCCTCCTTTCAGTTTTATTAATCGGATGTTCAACGAATAATAATTCATCTGAAAGTAAACCGGATCAGGTAAAACGAATCGGAATGGTCATCAAACTAAATCCGGAAATGATTGATGAATACAAGCGATTACATGCTGATGACAATGCCGGTGTTCGTGATCTTTTGACTAAGTACAATCTACGTAATTTCAATATCTTCCTTCACAAATTGGATGATGGCAACTATTACGAATTCGGATATTATGAATACCTTGGAATTGACTTTAAAAGCGACATGAAAAAGCTATCTGCTGAACCCAGAAATAAAGCCTGGCTGGAAGTATGCGATCCGATGCAAATTCCACTAGATGGATATGATAGTTGGGCAGAGATGGAAAGGGTATATTACAATAAATAAAAAGACCGATCATCAATTGTGAATCCCGTAATGCAAGCTAAAAATAATTTTACTATTTTCTTTTGGAGTTTTTTATTTCTGTAAACAACCCAAGGAAAAGTAACAAGGATAAGTACTTTTCAGGTTAAGCTTACGGTTACCAGAAAGATGTACCCTTATGCTTCAGTGGCAACTAAGCAAGGAATGGCAATAAAAGGTGGAATTGAGCTGTTGGGCCTTACATCAGGGGAGCTTGAGATTCAGTTTGGGATTTTGAAAAAAATGATAAATTATTAACCTGGATTATGTATTAGAAATTCGTTATGAGGGCTGTAAGTACAATAAAACAGGCGCTTATGGAAACGAAGCATAGCACCGCTATGGTGAGTTGAGATAAGTGAGTGTAACGATCTGTTTTGAAGTAGTTTCAGCACGGAATAGATTTTCTAATGCATATTGCGGGTTAAAATATCCGTCTATGAAAATATTAAACGGGCAACTCGGCAATGCCAAAGAGTGAAGAGATTAAATCAATAATTTTTTATAACATTCAGATTAAAAGTATGACTAAACATAAAGTATCAATTTTGGCTTTTGGCATTTTTTTATTGCTTACTTCTTTTAGTGTAGCCCAAGAACGAACAATCTCACAAAAAAAACTGAAGGAAAAAATCGCAGGGTACTGGATGGGGCAGATAGTAGGAAACTACATGGGATTTCCATTTGAAAATCTATACAATGAACATACAGGGCCAATCCCCTATGATATTAACAGATACTATAGTTGCAGAACTGAACAGGTGCTTCTCAAAGAAGAGCTTAAAAATCTCAAAATACATTGTAACGACAGAAGAGGGTATACCGATATTTTCACAAAAACACTACAGGGTGCGCCCTCCGATGATGATACAGATATTGAATTTGTCTATTTGCATGCGGTGGAGAAGTATGGCCTGGATATCACATATCCGGAAATGACGGAGATGTGGAAATTGCATATGAATCGTTTTATCTGGGGTGGAAATGCCGTTGCATGTCGTTTGATGAATGACGGCTTACTGCCCCCTGAAACAGGCAAAAAAGAAAATAATCGAAATTGGTTTTATATCGATGCACAGATAGAAAACGAAATATGGGGCGCGTTTTATCCGGGAATGACGAAAAAAGCTGCAGAAAAAACCGATTGGAGCGCCCGTATTACCAATGATGATTGGACAGTTCAGCTTGCTGCGGCCTATTCGGTAATGTACAGTGCTGCCTTTTTTGAAAAGGACGTTGATAAACTTGTTGCCCTGGCCTTGCAATCCATACCTAAGGAGGGGCCTTTTTACGAGGGTTTGGTGGATGTGATTAAATGGCACAGCGAGAATAAAGACTGGGAAGAAACATGGCGCCTAATTGTAGATAAGTATCGTTTACGTTATCTAAATGATAAAAGTCTGGGTGTTCCGGCTGATGGTATTGCCGGATTGCACAATAGCCTGGTTACCATAATGGCCATCCTGTATGGGGAGGGAAATTTTATGAGCACCCTTAATCTTGCTGTGCGAGCTGGTTTTGATAATGACTGTAATGCCGCAACGGCTGCAGGACTTATCGCAACGGCTAATGGATTCTCCTGCATCCCTGACTATTTATTACTCGAGATGGCAGGAGATAAAAAATGGAAAGTCCCATTTAACAACCAATATGTAAATTTCACAATGGATAATTTACCTCAGGTCACAAAAATGGATGACATCATAGAACGAATTTTATTGATAGCTGAAAAAGCAATCTGGGAAAACGGTGGCAGCAAAATTAAGAAATCAGATGGAGTTTATTATGTAATAAACACCGATTTTGACTGAATGTGAAGATAACAATTATAAAAAATCAAATATACTGGCATGAATGATAGCATATGTTTAATTGATTTATCAATTATTATTTTTTACCTGATCGGTATACGGGTTGTTGGATTCATGTCAGTCAAGCTGACAAAAATGAGAAGCGATGGCTATTTTTTGGCTGGGCGAAGTTTGAATTGGATTCTGGTAGGTGCGGCATTGTTTGCTTTAAATATATCAACGATTCATGCGTGGTGACAACATTTAGTAAATTACGGCTTTTTCAGTAAAAAATTCATTGTAAGGTTAAATATTCCTAGTCGAAAAGCCAATTTAGTTTTTGGATTTTCTTACATTATGTTATTGGAAACAATCATTTCCCTACAGTTTTTTTTAAATATATAACCCCTATCATCCCCGTTCCTTCCTGCGAAAGGCATGTGCGATGAGGATAGCGAGAATGGTGATTCTATCGCCAATTAAAAATATCCACTTTTCAATTTACTTTTCACAATCTTGCACAAGTCTGTATCATGTGCCCTTGTGGATAAACGATTTTCGTATTCAAAAAAAACACTTGGCGTAAGCATACCGCTTGTGCCCACCCTGGCTCACACCTTTCTTCCGATAAGGTAGAAATACTTTTCTTTCCCTGCAATGTCCTGTATTATTAGCTCATCAGGATTTACAATCCAGTTGCATTGAATCAGGCATTTGCAATGCCTTTCATTCCTCACCAAAAACCACTATCAAACTCTCCAATATACACAAATCCCACCAATTCTATTCCCACCATTTCCACCCTTCATGCAACACTAGGCAAATTTCCCAAATACCTTCCAAACTCTCTCCAATCCACTTTTTTATTGCCTAAATTATACAAGCAACAAAGCTCGATTGACTTAAATTTTCAATAAGATTTAAAAGGGTATCAGAAATTTATGAATCACATTTGGCAATGATTTATCTAGTTGAGGAAGTGGCCTTATCAAAATCCTATTAAGAAAATTGACTTTATAAACGTTAAGAAAGAATTGACTGTTTGAGCCTTGGGTGTGGCTTGGGAGCGGTAGGGCGAGTTTCAATTCTTTTAGTGTTAAAGACAATTTTTAAGGATTTATATACAGCCTTGATTGCTGCCGCTTACTTTCTGTATCAAGACAGAAAGTAAGAGCCTGCACTGCCTGCCCCGAATTTATTTCGGGGGCTTGAGTGCAAATATCTAATTACAAAATATTGCTCAAATTAATGAGAAGGTTTTATCACTTTTTAAGCTCTGATCTCAATTATACTATTTCCCCCTTCCCACCATTTCCACCCTTCGCGCAACGATAGGCAAATTTTTCAAATACCTTCCAAACTCTCTCCAATCCACTTTTTTATTGCCTAAATTGTACAAGTGACAAAGTAAAAACCTATGAAAAATCACCTCATTATCCAATCACCTCATCATCTCATCGTCCAATTATTGTGAAAGCCCCAAACCACGTCATCGGCGGACTCGTTTTCACAGGAATCTTCTGTTCCTTCTGGAATGTAAATATCTTTTCCAGCCCCTGGTACCTGACCATTACAGTGTTCACATCATTGCTTCCGGATATCGATCACACTCGAAGTTTAATCGGCAAAATGTTCCTTCCCATCGCCAAGTACCTGGACAGAAACTATGGCCACCGCACCATCACCCATTCACTGATATTTACAGTGGCATTATATCTCCTGGTATACCTGTTTTCACATTATTCATTAAAAGACAGCAACATCCCAATGATCTTCATCTTTGCCATGTCCAGTCATCTGATATTCGATATGCTCACCATCCAGGGAGTGCCACTTTTTTATCCATTCAAACGAAATCCATGTGTGATCCCCGGCAATCCCGATCACCGGCTCAAAGGCCATTTCAGTACAGAATTTGTCATCTTCGCCATCTTTCTTTTGCTATTGTATTTCTGCTTTCCGCTATTTGAAAATGGATTTTGGATCAGCTACGACAAAAACTACAATACCCTGAAGCACCTGCATAAATCCGCGACAATCAGCAAAACCGTTTTGGCCGTAGAGTTCGACTACCATCACAACTCCAACCAAACAAAAGGACATGGCCTCCTGCTAAACTCCGCCGATAACGAAGCCGTAATTTACGACAGCACAAACATCCTGATAATTGAAAATCATTCAGTAATCACCACCCTCCAGCCCACAAAATCAGACCTGATAAAGCAATACCAATATCGCACCTTCCGGCACATCCAATCTGATAGTCTGAACCAACTATTGGATGCAATTATAGTAGAAGCACAAATCACCTCCGAAAGAGTATTCAACATCATCCGGAACAACATCCTCGAAACAACTAAAAAAATCAATATGAAATGGATCAACAAACCACAGCTCTCCGAGCTGGACAATCCCCAATGGGATGAGGTGAAGATGAAAGAATTGGAACTAAAGCACATGCAAAAATTGTATGCTATTCAAGAGCGCTATCATGATAATCTTAAAAATCAGGTGATACTAATCAAAAAAAAACTGAATAGTGACTTGAGTGACTACACCCGTGAATTACTCACCAAGCACCTGCGCGACCTGGAAAAAGAATGTAACGCTTACGTTGACGACAACGCACCAATCCAAAAACTTACAGCCGAAGTAGAGCTACTAAAAGCCGAAGCCTCCAGAAAGCAAACCTACACCGGCCAAATCAAATCCCTCCACCTAATCCCCCTAAAACCATGAATAAATACCGTCTTTTTAGCACCGTCATCCTGAGCACGCGCCAGCGTGCTCAGGATCTGGTCAACCTCACCCTGGCGCAAGCGTCCCGCTTGTGCCCCTTCATATCCGTCATTCAGAGCCCTCTTCGGGCGAAGAATCTTATAAAACATACCCCAATTCTCTTTCTCACACTCTTGCTCTTCACCTGCACCCCATACACCGATCCAACCCCAACAAAAGAAAGAGCAATCTACCCCACCGAATGCGATTACTCCCCAATCGAATTCGGCAGCATTCACATTTATGACACCGATTCCACCTTCCTTTCTTCAATAGAAATTGACCACCAATACGTCCCTTTAGGTGCCTACCGCATCAACCACGAAAACGATACCTACCTCTTCAAGCTCCATTCCGACTACACCAACAAAACAGCCTTCTTCAAAATCACGATTCATTTGAAGACCCAAAACATCGATCTTAATATCTGTGATGGCGATTGATACAGTGGCGCAGGCAGGCCTGCTTTTAATAGGACGATAAAGCAAGTATATTGCCTACGCCACGTATCAATTATAAAACCTCCTCCTGGCGCAAGCGTCCGCTTGTGTCCCCAATAACAAATACTACCCTGGTGTCTCACCTTTCTGCCGTCTCAGGCAAGTTCGCAAATTGCTCCTTGCACTTATTCGTTTCGCTTTTTTATTGCGTTACTACGGTGCTTTAGACCGTGGTCCAAAGCACACTCCTTTTGGCTTTAGCCACCTAAAATCCAATTCCCAATTTTTTAATCATGACCATCATTCAATCACATAAATCACAGTTCAGACACTCTATTTATTCAGGTACGCATTTTTCTTCCGAATACGCTTGAAAGCCTTTTTGTTTTTATATGCGGTAATAATCTCATTAATCGCCTCATCAATAACCACCACCACTCCGTCTAACTTATCGCTTAGTGCCATTTTTTTAATCGTGCGTTTCTTCAAGAAATAGAATGATAATCCCTGCTTAAATATCACCTCACCGTAGTAACATACTTTCTCAATATCGAGCAGTTTCAACCTCCGTTGAGCTATTCGACGTTTTCCATGATCCGTAATTTCAAATGATAATACCATGGTGCTATTATTTTCATATGGATACAAACAACATCATAAGCTATCCAATATCTATGCCAACCCTTCATGCCTCCTGCAACTGCAACTGCCACCAAATTTCTCCAATACAACGACATCCTTTGGCGCACCCTACCCATATGTTTGTTGAAAAAAGAAAGAAATGGAATCCAGCATAAAACAAAATTTACTGAAATGTATCGGTAAAGTATATGAGCATGCAGCCAAATGTAAACTTGAATCAATATTTTTTGAAAAGATTGACAATGAATTGTGTCAGCTATCTAAATATTTTAATACCTCAAAACAACAATCATTTTTCATTGCAATGGTTTTCGCATTGAACTATAAAGGTGATTGCGTGGATTTAAAGGATCTTATGGAGTATTTCGATTGCAATCCAATGAAAATCCTGGAATACAATGAGGATTTTGAAACATTGATCGCCGATGGAATATTGTGCAAAGAAAAATCCAGTCATAGAATGAAATTGGCCCGTACAAATGATCAATTCATAATAAAAAAATATCAGTGGCAATTCTTAAAAATAATCCGATGCCATTAGTAAAGAAAAAAGAATCTAAAGATGTTTTTGATATACTGGAATTAACCTATAACATCAGTGTCGAAAGAGATTCCGGTGGAATTACAACTTTTGACCTATTTAAGAAGATGGATGAAATAGTTTCCTCCAATTTGCATTTCCCATTGGTAAAAAAGGTTAGTGAATATCAATTTGACACAGTAGATACCTTATTATTCTTATTCATTATATGGAAAACTATTTCTGGTTATGAATCAACTGATATTGGCAGAACAACTGAAGGAATATTTGATGATACCTCTGAACGAATAACATATATACAAAAGATTTTAGCTGAGGAAAATATATTAATAAAAACGGGACTGATTGAAATTGTTGCAGCAAATTCTTTTAATGATTTAGGGATGAAACTCACAGATTACGCTCTTCATATGATCAATGATTGCGGAATTAAACTCTTTGCCAATAAATTAAAGAAGGATAATATTATCGAGCTGGATAAAATACAAACCAAAAAATTGCTTTTCAATAAGGAAGAAGGCAAGCAACTTGAGTTGTTGAAAAGTCTCTTACAAGAAAGTTCCTTTATGAAAACACAGGAACGATTGAAAGAAAGAAAGCTTCCAATAGGTATTACAGCTTTACTCCATGGTGTCCGGGAACTGGAAAAACAGAAACGGTATACCAGTTGGCTAAAGAGACCGGAAGAGCAATTGTGAAAGTGGAAATCAGTCAGTCAAAATCCATGTGGTTTGGAGAGAGCGAAAAACGCATCAAACAAATTTTTACAGATTACAACGCTTTCACGAAAGATTGTGAACGAATGCCAATACTTTTGTTTAATGAAGCTGATGCTATCATCTCGAAACGAAAGGAAATTGGCAGTTCAAGTGTAGCTCAAACAGAAAATACCATTCAAAACATCCTGCTTGAAGAATTGGAAAATTTCAAAGGTATATTTTTCGCAACCACCAACCTGGTGGAAAATTTGGATAGTGCTTTTGAAAGGCGTTTTCTCTTTAAAATTGAATACCAGAAACCTGAAGTCGCCATCAAGGTACAAATCTGGAAATTAAAACTCCCCAAGCTATCAAGCTCAGAATGTACCACCTTAGCAAACCAATTTGACTTCTCTGGAGGTCAGATCGAAAACATCATCAGAAAAACCGAGACACATGAAATTGTTCATGACATTTCAGTAGATTTCGTCAATATCTTCGCTTTTTGTGAAAATGAACTGATTGCTAAAAAGTCAACATCAATTATAGGATTTAAAAACACCCAATAAACATGTCCAAAATAGAAGCCATCGCCCGCTATCACCTGATCATTAATAAAGTAAAAAAGCACCCGCCCACTTTTAAGGAAATCTCCGATTACCTGGCCTTGGAATCCGAACTACAGGAATACAACTTCAAGGTATCAAAACGAACCTTTGAGCGTGACCTAAACGATATTCGCATAGTGTATAATATTGACATCAGGTTCGATAATAAAAGGCAAGTTTATGATATCTATACAGACCAGCAACAGGATGTCAATGAACGTATAATGGAGGCTTTTGACACCTTCAATGCCCTAAACATTACCGACCGGCTTTCCGACCACATTCATTTTGAAAAGCGTCGGCCACAGGGCACGGAAAACCTGTACGGACTGCTGCATGCGATTAAAAATAAGGTACAGATAAAATTCACCTACGAGAAATTCTGGGAAGAGAAACCTTCCTTCAGGAGAGTAGAACCCTATCTCTTGAAAGAATTTAAAAATCGCTGGTACCTACTGGCAAGAGATCTTAAAGATGAAAGGATCAAGAACTTTGGTTTAGACAGGCTCAAAGAACTCGAAATTACCAAAAAACGATTCGTCTATCCCAATGATTTTGATGCTACTGAGCATTTCAAACATTGCTTCGGCATTATAGGCCCGGGCGATCAGAAGCCACAAGAAATTATCCTCTCATTTGACTTCTACCAGGGAAAATACATCAAATCCCTGCCTTTGCACCACTCCCAGAAAATTCTGGTCGATAATGAGGAAGAGTTGCGCATTAAGCTAACACTTTACATCACCCATGATTTCTTTATGGAACTGCTTTCATTCGGCAAAAATGTAGAAGTGTTGGAGCCTATAAGTTTGGTGAATGACATCAAAAAAGCATTTCAGGAGGCGTTGTATATGTATTAAATCATAAACAGTTTTTTTCAAATATTCAAAAAATCCCGACTCCTATATTTTTTATCCTGCCCATCATTCAATCACATATATCACAGTTTAGATACTTATTTTCCCCTTCCCACGCAATACGGATTATACTGTATTTTTTCCTTCAGGTGGAAATATCCTGCTAATCATCATGTTCTCAAGGCGTGTCTAAAACCGATAAATTAGAATCCCTGCCTTACTGTAGGCAGGTTTGATCCGGATTCAAATAACTTGCCATGGTGCCCATCAATTACCACGGTGCTTCAGCCCGTGGCCTTTTGCTTTACCCACACAAAACAAATTCCCAAAAATCCCAATTGCTATATTTATTTTCCTGTCTATCATTTAATCGCATAAATCACAGTTCTGTTGCTTATTTTTCCCTTCCCATGCAATGTGGATAATGCCGAATTTATATCGGGATTATCCTAATCTCTACCATGTTCCACAATACATGTCATTGAAATGATTTTCAGGAACATTAATTCTAATCAGCCTCTTGCTGCACCGATCTTACAACTCATCTGAGGCAATCATATCTAATGATGCCGCATCAGCATTACAACAAAGTTACTTTCGCAATTTTTCCCGATTCAAATAAACAATGACATACTCCAGAAGCCCCAACTGACCAGCTACCTCGAACCTATGCGTCGTTTCAGGATTTCTGGTTGCTTCTTACTTTTTTAATAAATTATTTATAGATTGTATACGAGTCTCTTATTATGAATGAGTTAAAAGCCTGGTTGATCAATTTTTTTCTGAACTAGTATTTATTAGCGATCTAGAAATATTTTAGGTTGAGGAGCTTTTATTGAAACTCACCTTTATTCCAAATGGGCTTTATATAAATGATGTATAAGTAATCCTTAAATCCAAATGAATAATTTCAAAAACAGTCGGACTAAACTGAAATAAGACTAAAAACTAGAGTAAGTACAAATTTAAAACGTTCATTATGGCAAAATCAAGTGGCATTAAAAATGCCCCAAGTTCAACAGGAAAACTTTCCGGTGGCGGAAGAGGAAATAATCCCCCTAGTACATCAGGAGGAAGTTCAAAAGGTGGTTCTAAAAAGTAATCATCTATAATTAAATATGGATGATTAAGTCGTCCATATTTTATATTTCAGTATTCAACTAAGAGGTAACGAGAAAAAGAAAAGAGGTTTATGATTTTTTAACTCCAATTGATATGAGCCCATACAAAGGAAGTCAGCGTTGCGTATTGGAATTTCTTGTTTCTACTAATTATCTTCTTCAACTTAATACCCTTTTAACACCTACCGGAGCAACTGTGGACATTCATGACAAATGGATGCCCAAAGGCATTCACAGTGATAAAGAGGCCGAATTAAAAGACTTTCTGAAAGCACATTTTTCGAAAACATTAGGAGATGATATAAAAACTTGGTGGTTAGCAGCTGCATCGACTAATTCACGCACTCCCAATTGGGATTTGGCATCCACCTGCACTATAAATAATCAAAAAGGATTGGTATTGGTAGAAGCCAAGGCTCATGTCGGTGAGTTGGATAATGAAAGCAAAGGCAAGCAGCTTTCCAAAGGTGCTTCGCTAAACTCTATAGCAAACCATGACCGCATTGGCAAAGCCATCAATGAAGCCAACACAGCAATAAACAAAAAGATTAAAGGCGTTTCCATTTCAAGAGAACGATGCTACCAGCTTTCAAATAGGGTTGCGCATGCCTGGTGGCTTGCCAATCATGGAATTCCAGTCGTACTACTCTATTTAGGCTATTTAAAAGCTGAGGATATGCGGAATGGACATAATGTGATATTTGATAAACCTGCAGATTGGGAAGGTTGTTTTATCAACCACGCTCATAAAGTTGGTGTAGATAATATAGTTGACAAGTGGGTGGGTTGTGGTGTAAGCAGTTTTATTACTATTTACAGGAGTTTATAAAACTTGAAAGCTGGTATCTTGTCAACATGCTACAGGATTTATTAACATAAAAAAATACAGGATTGATGTGATTATGAGTTCTATAAAAAAACCTAATACCTAACTTTATATAGTACTTAAATATGTAAAATAAAACAAGGAAAAGTGATGTAAAAAGCTTATATTTAAGCAGTTACACAAAGAACATAAGCAATTAAAACATCACTTTCAGGATGAAAATTACGAATAACA